>Ga0268294_1056_pt1 | contig 60246 bp, 58 predicted proteins | sample MetS3V5B_FD_191342 | JGI IMG/M metagenome (GOLD analysis project Ga0268294, IMG submission 191342) | Soil microbial communities from Anza Borrego Desert, Southern California, United States - Methylocaldum S3-V5B | ecosystem: Environmental > Terrestrial > Soil > Desert | place: USA: California...
AAACCCAGGCGCCAGGCCGGGAGAACTACGGGCCTGACGACCTCAACTGCTCCAACCGCCCGGTGCGGACCCGCATGCCGGGTGGTGTGGGAGGGGCGGAGCCAATAGGCTCCCCCCTATCCCGATTCAGGCGAAGCGGTCCGGCCGCCGAAGGACTGCCCGAGATGGAGTCGAGGCTGTGCTTTCGTTTCAGCCGATAAAGGAGCAAGCGCGGTCGATTGAAATCGAAAAGCTTCGCGATAGGTATCCTCGATATTTCAGGTGGGGGTTGTCTATCCAATGCGTGCACGCGAGCTTCGTCGCCGGCTAAAATATCTCCTCAGCGGGGACAGTACACTGCCGGGTTACGCCGCAGATGGATTTCGTACCTACAACAAGAATACCGATTTCAAGGACGAGCCCCGCTTTGCAGCGGCATGGGCGTTTGCAGAGGAGGGAAATCGGGAAGCTTGGAAAAAGCGGGGAAGGGTGCCGGATGTCAGATGGCGGGCTCATACCTGTTGCTGGGCGGCTTCCCGGGCATTGAAGCTTGAAGGCGACTTCGTTGAATTCGGGGTCAACGCCGGTCTTCTGTCGATGACGGTGTGCCGATATCTCGACTTCGGCACGATTGATCGGAAATTCTGGCTTTTCGACACCTTCGAAGGAATACCGGCCGGCGAAATGACCATGGATGAGGAGCATTTCCGCAAACAGCGAAACAGGGGCATTTATTTCGATGTGTTCGAGATAGCCAAGCGCAATTTCGCTCCGTTTCCGAACGCGGTTCTCGTCCGAGGGGCGTTACCCGCCAGTCTTGACGGCGTGGCGATTGACAGGATCGCTTATCTCTCTGTGGATCTGAATGCCGCGAGCTACGAGAAGGCAAGCATCGAGAGGGTCTGGGACCGCGTCGTTCCCGGTGCCGCGATCGTTCTCGATGACTACGCTTTCGAAAGTCATGAAGAGCAGAATCGGATGTGGAACGCATTTGCGGCCGATCACGGCCAAGTGGTCCTTACGCTTCCGACCGGCCAGGGCTTGATCGTCAAGCAGTAGGTTGTCCGGACAGCAGCAACCCAAATTGCGAAGTTCGCCGGGCAGGATGATTTCTTCTCGATCCCCGACATCAGGCGTGCTAACCGGCGGTCTTAGACAGATTTCTAGAAGCTAACCCCTCGGTCTTCCTGACCGAAGGGTTTGTTTTCATGATCCTCGCCACTTATCCGATGCGTGGGCAGCCCGGCCGATTGGCAAAGATGACCCGGTTCCGCTCGCCTCTGCTTCCGTAGCCCCGGATCTCGATGGAACGGTTCGAGGTCTTTCCCGGTTGCGGATCATCAAGGTAGCGGCTCGCTTTTCGCATCGCTTCACCAACCGAGCATCCCGAACGCTCGGATCGTGGCCTGTAGTACCGCCGGTCCCGATAATCCTCGTCGTAATACCGCCGTTCACGGTAGCGGTCGTCGTTATAGCGGGGGCCGTCGCGATCGATATAGAGCTCGAAACCCTGGGATAAGGCTTGGGAAGCCCCGCCCAAGGTGGTGGCGATCACGGCGAGCATGCCGAGATATCGTATTGTGGTCGTCCTCATGTGTCGTCTCCTCGATGTGTTGCTGCCCGCAACATAGCGGCCGCAAAATGAATGGGAGCCGAATGAGGCGGACACGGCGTTACTAAAATGCAGAAATGCATAATAATGTTTTGCGTTCCGCCGCTTGACTGAATCTCCTATCTGCTTGAAAAGCAAGGCGCGCGGACGTGGCGAAACTGGTAGACGCAAGGGACTTAAAATCCCTCGACTTCGGTCATACGGGTTCGATCCCCGTCGTCCGCACCAGACGCCTATTCCCGATCAGATCTGGCCCTCTATATCCGTCTCCAGGGAGCAAGCCTTGGGTTACACCTTTGCCATCGGCGATATTCACGGCTGCTTTGCGCAGCTTGAGGAGATGCTCGGCCATATCGAGGCGCAGGCGTCATCCGGACATGTGGTCTTCATCGGCGACTATATCGATCGTGGGCCGGACATCAAAAAAGTCGTCGACCTCGTCATGGCTGGGCCGAAAAAGAGTGGCTGGCGCTGGACCCCGCTGAAGGGCAACCATGAGGACATGCTTGTCCGCGCACATCACGTCCGCGGCGATGAGGGCTCGTTCTGGATCGACAACGGCGGGCGGGAAACGTTGGAATCCTTCGGCGGCAGCGTTCCGGAGGAGGTCATCCAGTGGTGCGCCGGGCTTCCGCTCATTCATGTCGATGAGCGCCGTATCTTCGTGCATGCCGGCGTGGACAAGGCCCTTCCGCTCGAGGCGCAGAACGAGCGCGATCTAATCTGGAGACGCTATCCCAGCGACTATACCTCTGATTTCTGGGGGCGGCATCTCTGCCATGGGCACACGCCGTTTCCGGGAAATCCGGTGACGATCGGCAACCGCACCAATATCGACAGCGGTTGTGTGTTCGGCGATTCGCTCTCCTGTGCCGTGTTCGACGACGACGAGCCGGGTGGTCCTGTCCGTTTCCTTCGCGTTCCGGCCTAGTGGCGCCAGAAGACCGGCGTCAGCAGGACAAGCATGGTCAGGATTTCCAGGCGGCCGAGCAGCATCATCAGCGAGAGAAGATAAAGCGCGGGATCGCTGATGGTGGAGAAATTGCCGACGGGGCCGATGATCTGGCCGATGCCGGGACCGACATTCGACAAGGCCGTTATAACCGAAGAGGTGGCCGTCAGAATATCGTAACCGAACAGTGTCATGCCGATGCTGCCCACGACCCAGAGGAAGATATAGAGGCTGACGAACAGGAACACGCCGCGCTGGGTTTCCGCATCCACGGTAAGCGCGCCATAGCGAACCGGGTAGATGGCATTCGGATAGATGAGCTTGTTGAGGCCCGCCCGGGCGACATTGAGCATCACGACGAATCGATAGGCCTTGATGCCGCCGGCAGTCGAGCCGGAACACCCGCCCATGAATGTCGCGAAGAAAGCGACCAGCACGACGAACGGCCCCCAGAGTGTATAATCGTCGCTCGCAAAGCCGCCGGTCGACAGGATGGATGCCATGTTGAAGAAGGCATGGATCAGAGCATCATCCAGTTCGACGCCGTTCCTGAGGTGATGATAGACGGCGACGGCAATGGAGATCGCCGTCAGATAGCCGAGGAAGGTAGGGATTTGCGGATCGCGTGCCGCATCCAGACGACCCCTGATGGCAAGAAGGATAATCACCGAAAACGGCAGGCTGCAAATTGTCAGAAAGGTTCCGCCGATGACCAATATGGGCGTGCTCTGGAAATAGGCGAAGGACGCGTCATGCGTGGAAAAGCCGGCCGTCGCGATGGTGGTCATCGCGTGGTTCAGCGCATCGAAATGGGTCATTCCCGCCATGTCATAGGCGATCGCGCAGGCCAGCGTCAGGAGCACGTAGACAATCAGAAAGGCACGCGTGAAGCTGGCAAGCCGGGCGAAGGGTTTGTCGTTGGTCTCCGAAGATTCCAGCTTGAAGATCGAGGCGCCGCCGACCTTCAGGAAGGGCAGGACGAAAAGGCCGAGCGCGACGATCCCGATGCCGCCGAACCAGCAGAGCAGCGACCGCCAGAGCAGGATTCCGGGCGGCATGTCATCGAGGCCGACGATGACGGTCGAGCCCGTGGTGGTGATGCCGGATATGGATTCGAAGACCGCCTGGGCAAACGACAGTTCGTGCTCGGCCAGGAAAAGCGGAATTGCGCCGACCAGCGAAAACATCACCCACAGGACATTGACCAAGAGGAAACCGAGCCGTTTGGTGAAGGCCGGTTGAGGGCCACGGGTGGCGAGCGCCGCCGCCGCCGCGAGACCGCCGACCATGAAGCCGGACATCGCGAACACCTGCCAGTCGCTGTGCCCGTAGTAGAGATCGACCAGCGCCGGCAGGAACATGGCGATCGACAGATAAAGCGCACAAAGCGCAGTCACATAGATGACGGACCGGAAAAGGCTGGCGTTCAAGAAAGGGTTGTCCCTGTTTTCGGAGCCGCGGAAAGATGCTTTGTCACAGCCGCAAGCCTATGGCATAGCGAGGCCCATCTCGAATTTCAATGGATGGCCGATGTGACCAGAGCAGGCGTGACCAAGGCGGGTGTGGACGAAGCCAAGGCGGCCATGCGGGAGATCTTCCCCGAAACGCCGCTGCAATTGAACGAGCACCTGAGTCGGCGCTATGGCGCGGACATCTGGCTGAAGCGCGAGGATCTTTCCCCGGTCCGCTCCTACAAGATCCGCGGCGCGTTCAACTTCCTCCGCAAGGCCATCGCGGCTGGCGCGAGCACCAAGACCTTCGTCTGTGCGTCTGCAGGCAATCATGCGCAGGGATTTGCATTCGTCTGCCGCCATTTCAAGGTTCCGGGCGTGGTTTTCATGCCGGTGACGACACCGCAGCAGAAGATCGACAAGACCCGCGTGTTCGGCGGCGAGTTCATCACCATCCGTCTGATCGGGGATATCTTCGACCAGTGCTATGCGGCCGCACGTGCGCATGTGGATGAGATCGGCGGGGTGATGGTACCCCCCTTCGACGATGCCGATATCATCGAGGGGCAGGGGACAGTCGCCTCTGAGATCGTCGAGCAGTTGCCGGAGGGCGTGGCGCCCGACATTATCATCCTGCCGGTCGGCGGCGGCGGGCTTTCTTCCGGCGTGACCGGCTACCTTGCCGACCGCACCAGGCCTGAAAATTTCGTCTTTACAGAACCCGCAGGAGCGCCAAGCCTGAAAAAGAGCCTTGAGGCGGGGCAGCCCGTCACGCTGGCCAAGCTCGACAATTTTGTCGATGGCGCGGCGGTTGCACGGATCGGCGACCTGAATTTCGAAGCGCTGAAGCGCTTTTCCGCCGATCAGGTGCTGCTCCTGCCGGAAAATGCCATCTGCGTTACCATCATCGACATGCTGAATGTCGAGGGGGTCGTCCTGGAGCCGGCCGGGGCCCTGTCGATCGCTGCCCTCGAGGTGCTGGGGCCGGACGCATTGGCCGGCAAGACGGTGATCTGCGTCGTTTCGGGCGGCAATTTCGATTTCGAGCGTCTGCCCGACGTCAAGGAACGGGCGATGCGGTACTCGGGCCTGAAGAAATACTTCATCCTCAGGCTCGCCCAGCGCCCGGGGGCGCTGCGGGATTTCCTCAATCTTCTCGGTCCCGAGGACGATATCGCCCGCTTCGAATACCTGAAGAAATCCGCCCGTAATTTCGGCTCCATCTTGATCGGCATCGAAACCAAGAGGCCCGAGAACTTCAACCAGTTGGTGGAGCGGTTCGAGGCCGCCGGCATGGGTTATCAGGACATAACCGAGAACGACATTCTCGCAAGCCTCATCATCTGAGGCCGAGGGTGGGTTTCAACCAAGCGACGATCCGCTCGCCAACCGGTGCGGTCGTTGCCGGTGAAAGAATGTCGCCGGCGATCACGTGGTTGCCGGGATCACCGGTTTTGCCGACGTCGACGATCTCATGCGGCCCGCCCCAGCGGCCGGCTACATCACGCACCTTGTCCGGCCGGACCACCTGATCGAGCGAGGAATGGAGAAACAGGGCAGGCGTCCCGATGTTCTCGATCGGAGCATTGACCGCGAGTTTCACGAGCGCAGCCATCGGCAGGAGTGCATGTGTCGGATATTCAACCGTCCAGTGCGCCGCATGCTTCTCGTTGTGCGGAGCGAAGCTGCGAGTAGGCCCGAGCAGCAATCGCGAAAGCTGCGGCGCGATCGGCGTGGTGAGCAAAAAGGCGCCGGAACTGTTGATGCCGTAATTGGGCGAGAGGAAGATTGCGGCCGCGACGCGGGGGCCGATTTTCGGATCGGCAAGTGCCAGTGTAGCCAGCGAAGCGCCGGTGGAGGTGGCGATGACGATGACCCGCTCGCCGATTGCTTCGCAGATGGCCAATGCTTCGGAAAAATCCGAAAACCAGTGTTCCAGCGCCGCTTCGCCCATGGCCCCGCCATCTCGCCCATGCCCCGTCAGACGCGTAAAGAAGAGGTTGGCGCCGATCGCAGCCGCGACGCGGTCGGGTAGGGGACGGACCTCTTCGGACGACGCCGAAAAGCCGTGGATATAGACGATGGCAAAGGGCATCTTTGCTTTTGTTGCGGGATCGGCCCAGCGGATATGCTTGGCTGCGCCTGGCCGGAGGTCGCTGAACCGACTTTCGTCCGTTGCCAGATAGGCATCGATATCGCTGCCGAGACGGGCATTGTCAAAAGCCGGAAAGCCTTCAACGGGCATGCGCTGTTCGGCCATCAGCAGAGCTCCGGATGTGATCGCCAGAACAACGAAGACACAAGCAAACATTCGCCATGCCGGAAAACTCCTTCCCATCCGCGCCTCCATGCCGGGGACGATAGGCGCGCTTTGCAACGGTGATAAGTCTATCTTCCGCAGACTTTCGGACGGGCGGGCAGGGCGCAGAAGCCGCGGCGGTCGACCTCGACCCGCGTTTTTTCGATCACATTCGTCCAGACGAGGCCGGGAAAGCCGTCCGGCACCATGTCCCACGCCTCCCGATCGTCGATGCCGGATGAGCCGGCGTCGCCCGCTTCGAGCGGCCCGAGGAGCACGACATCCGATCCGGCAGCGCGCACCCGGTTGTAGAAGCGTTCCGGCCAGCCCCAGAGCAGGAAGGCGAGGTTGGCGGGCACCGGCACGAGACCATTGCTGCAGGCTGCCGGCACATGGCCGCTCCAGCCGAGGGCAAGATAGGTGACGAGGCAGGATTTTGCCGTTCGGGCGGAATAGCCGGGTAGCCCCGTCACCAGCGCCATGCTTCTTTCCGTCGGCTCGTCGCCGCCATAGACGCCGAAGGTGGCCTCACGAAAGGCGGGCTGCGTAGCGAGCATGGCGGCCAGCGCTTCACCTTCCTCGGTGCGGCGGCTCTTGAAATTGACGAGGAAGCGGCCGTCAGGAAAAGTCTGGAAGACTTCGGGGAGGGTCGGCATCAGGCCGTTCCCCTTTCCACGGAACGGATATGTCCTGCCGCCGTCGGCAGTATAGCCGTAGCCGATGTCGAGCGTCTTCAGTACGCTCATCGGCATTTGCTCGGTGATGCCCTTGCCGTTGGTCCGGCAGTCGAGGGTCCAGTCGTGAAAGACGGCGAACTGCTTGTCCGGTGTCAGGTGAACGTCAAGTTCGACAACGTCGGCACCGGCATCGAAGGCTGCTTTCATGCTCGGCAGGCTGTTTTCGAGAAACTCATGGGTGGGAGGCAGCATCAGGCTAGCCGTGCAGGTGTCGTTCTGCAGATTGCTCGATTCGAACAGCTGATGTTGCCCGCGATGGGCGATGATGCGCAGCGGAGCATCCTGCGGAAAGCTCGAAAAGAGCGAGGTGTTTCCGATCCAGAGTGCGGCGGCAATCGCGATCGGCACGGCAGCGGCGATTTTCCATTTCATGAAGCTCACTCCGATTCGGTGCGGTGGATATGAGCCTTGTTCAGATTCGATTGCGACATTTCCGAGATGGGCCGCTTCCTGCGCCCGGAGGAATGTGATAGGCAGCCGCCATGGCTTCGTTTCTATCCAATATCCTCTCGATCTTCTCCGGCGGCGGAAAGTCCGCCGAACCGTCCGCTCCGGCTGCCAAACCGGTGGAGCATAACGGCTGCATGATCCATCCGGCCCCGATCCGCGAAGGTTCGCAGTTCAGATTGGCGGGACGGATCGAAAAGGATATGGGTGGCGAGGTTCTGGTCCGGACCTTCGTTCGCGCGGACGTCTTCACGTCGATGGATGATGCCGTCGAGTACACGATCAAAAAGGCGCAGCAGATCATCGACCAGAACGGTGCTTCTCTGTTTGCCGATGGCGAGAAGTCACGCTCGGCCTGACGGGCATGCGGCCGCGGGAAAGCGGATACACAATCAGATAAAATTAAACGATTTTGCGGTAGGTTGGACATCTGTTCAGATTGTCTTTTGCTGCGGTCGTTTTTTGATGCGGTTTCCCCGTTCATATTTGGTGCGTATCGGCAGCTGCGGGCTCATTGCCTGTTTTGCTCCAGACATGGTCTTTGCTGACGACGGGATATCGCAGGCATCTTCGCTCGACTTCACCTGGATTCTGGTCGCCGCCGCTCTCGTCATGATGATGCAGGTGGGTTTCCTTCTGCTCGAAGCCGGTATGGTCCGATCGAAGAATTCGATCAACGTGGCGCAGAAGAATCTCCTCGATTTCGTCTTCGGCGTCGTCGCATTCGCCGCTGTCGGCTTCATGATCGCTTTCGGACGCTCGGACGGCTTCGTTTTCGGCATGCAGAGCGAGTTCTATTTCCTGCAGGAGCTGGATTCCGGGAAGGCGGCGTTCTTCGTCTTCCAGGTCATGTTCTGCGGCACCGCGGCCACGATCGTTTCCGGCGCGGTCGCGGAGCGGATGAAGCTTTCGGCCTATGTCTTCGGCTCGCTTCTGATGTCCGGCCTGATCTATCCGGTCTTCGTTCACTGGGCCTGGGGAACGGCGCTGTTTCCCAATCCTTCCGCCTTCCTGACGGCAATGGGCTTCGTCGATTTTGCCGGTTCCACGGTCGTGCACTCGACCGGCGGCTGGGTGGCGCTCGCCGCCTGCCTGGTGATCGGCCCGCGGATCGGCAAATTCAATGCGGATGGGTCCGTGACCCGCATCACAGGCCATAGCCCGGTTCTGTCCACGACCGGGGCACTGCTGCTCTTCATCGGGTGGGTCGGCTTCAATGGCGGCTCGACGCTTGCCGCTTCGCAAGATGTCGCGCCGATCATCATGAATACGGTTCTGGCGGGCGCTATGGGAGCCTGCGTCGGCTATGTGATCGGCTTTTACCAGGACGGCGTCATTCTGCCAGAGAAGTCGAATTCCGGCCTGCTCGGCGGGCTGGTGGCGGTGACGGCTGGCTGTCACATCCTCGACCCCGCAAGCGCCCTGATGATCGGCGCGGCGGGCGGCGCGGTGGCAATCCTCGGCAATGCCTTTATCGAAAACAAGCTCAAGATCGATGATGCCGTCGGGGCGATCGGCGTCCATGCGTTTGCCGGCGTGGCGGGGACGCTGCTTCTTGCTTTTCTGGCCCCGGTAGATCAATTGCCGGCCGGCGGCAGGCTGGCGCAACTCCATGTGCAACTCGTCGGCGCCGGCTTGAATTTTTACTGGTCGTTCGGGATCGGTTACGCCTTCTTCTGGTTTGCCGATCGGACGATGCGCATCCGTGTCACTCGAACGGATGAGGAGGACGGGCTTAACATTGCCGAACATGCCACACGTCTGGGGGTGGGACATGTGGAGGAGGCGATCAGTGATCTTCTGGAGGGCAATGCCGACCTAACCAAGCGTCTGCCGGTCGTGAAAGGCGACGAGGCGGAAAAGCTGACGGGCCTTTTCAACCGTCTGATGGACAATATCGAGGAAGAGGAGCGCAACCGCGGCGAGCTGATGGAGCTCAAGCGGGACCACGAGGAGGCAGAGCGCGTCGCCGCAATCGCCAACGCCACCTTCGAGGCCATCGTCATGCACAGGGATGGTCTGATCGTCGACGGCAACGACCAGCTTGCCAAGCTTGTTGGCTCTCCCATCGCAGATCTGGTCGGCCGGCCGATCTTTGACTTCCTGAACGAGGGCGACAGGCGCCTCATCCAGATGATGATGGAGAAGGATGACGGGCGCTCCTACGAAATCCGGCTGAGGCTCGCAAGCGGCGAGGAGATACCGGTACAGGCGCGCGGGCGTTACATGCGCTATCGCGGCGAAACGGTGCGGGTCGGCTGCCTCGTCGACCTGCGCGAACGGAAAGAGGCCGAGAGCCGCATGCGGCATCTCGCCCTCCACGATCCGCTCACCGGCTTGCCCAACCGCGTCCTTTTCTCCGAACGGCTTGCCGATCTGGTCGAGCGGGCAGGTGAGGGCGCCGGTTGCGCCGTCTTCATGGTCGATATCGACCGTTTCAAGGACATCAACGACATTCATGGCCATCAGGCGGGAGACGCGGTCATTCGCGAAACTGCCGTGCGCCTTTCCAATCGGGCCGGGCCGGAAGCCGTGGTCGCTCGCCTCGGCGGCGACGAGTTCGCCGTCATCCTGGCAGACGTGCCGGCCGAAAATGAAATGGAACAATTCGGCAATCAACTGCTTGCCGCAACGGCCGCCCCCGTCAAAATCGGCTATGGAGAGGAGGTCGCCATTAGCGTGAGTATCGGCTGTGCGCTCTGCCCCGTGCATGCACACGACATGGATGCTCTGATCGGTTGCGCAGACGTTGCGCTCTACCACGCGAAAAATGCCGGCCGGAATGCATGCCACATCTTCAAGCCCGGCATGAACGAGCTGATCGAAAAGCGGCGTGCGCTGGAAGCCGATCTTGATCTTGCCCTGCAGCACCGCGAGTTCGAACTCTATCTGCAGCCGCGTGTTCAGGCAGCTTCAGGCTATATAACGGGCTACGAGGCACTGCTGCGCTGGCATCACCCCAAACGGGGGATGATCAGCCCCGGCGACTTCATCCCGGTCGCCGAGGCTTCCGGCAAGATCATCCAGTTGGGTGGATGGGTGCTCGCCGAGGCCTGCCGCCTGCTCGATCACGTCAAGGGCCATATCAGCGTGAATGTCAGCCCGCTGCAATTCCGGCATGCGAATTTCGTTACGGATCTCACCGAACTTCTGTACCAGACTGGAGCCGATCCACGGCGCATCGAACTGGAGATCACCGAAAGCGTTCTCATCGAAGACGACAGACGCGCCGTCGAAATCCTCAACGAGCTAAAGCAGATTGGTTTCCATATCGCGCTCGACGATTTCGGCACCGGTTATTCGTCTCTCAGCTATCTCAGCCGGTATCCTTTCGACACGATCAAGATAGACCGCAGCTTCGTCAGCAATCTTGCGGCCGTCACCAGCGCTCAGGTCATCGTGCGGACCATCATCGATCTCGGTGCAGGTCTCGGCATGAAGATTGTCGCGGAAGGCGTCGAGACGATGGAGGAGGCGCTCTTCCTCGCTTATGCGGGCTGCGACGAACTGCAGGGCTATCTCCTTGGCAGGCCCGCGAGCATGAAGACGATTGCTCGGGAAGTTGATCCGGCCGTTGCCCTCCAGTTGCGCAACATGCCGAAAAAGTTGCCCCAGATCGAGGATTTCGGAGCTTTTGAGGCTGAAACGTTTAAGCCGTTATTGCTTCATCATGCGTAACCACCTAATCCGGTTAGGGCGGCGCATTCGGGAAAAGCAGCCGTTGCGACGGCTTCAGATCTGCAGGGGTTGATACAGGTCGAAGATGCAAGTTTTCAATCTCGCATTGTTCTTGCTGGAAGCGGTCATCTACTTCACCCTGATGACCGCCTTTCTTCATTTCCGGCGCGTGCTTGGCCTCGGGGTCTTTTTGACGGCACTCGGCGTCATGCACTTCATGGAGACCTACCTCGCAGCGGTCTTTTATGTCGAGCTTCCCTTCGGAACCGTTTCCCCTGGCTCCTCGATCTTCTTTGCCGGCAAGTTGATGATGATCCTGCTCCTTTACCTGAAGGAGGACGCAGCAGTCGTGCGCCAGCCGATCTACGGGCTCTTTCTGGGAAATCTCCTGACGGTCGGCATAGCCCAGTTCGTGCAGCTTCATGACGTCACCACCCTGCCAGCCGGCCGGCCCGTCGATGTCGGCTTTCTGAACGAGATGGGGTGGCTGATGGTGTGGGGCACTGGCCTGCTTTATCTCGATGCGATCGGCATCATCCTGCTTTATGAGCGGCTGGGACGTCTCTTCCGCAACTCCGTCGTTCTCAGGTTCGCCGTCAGCGGTGCGGCCGTTCTGACATTCGACCAATTCGGCTTCTACGCAGCCCTCAACATGCTTTTCGATGCGCCTCTCTCCGTCCTCCTCGGAGGCTGGTACGCCAAGCTCGTTGCGGTGGTCGTCTATTCCCTGCTTTTTGCGATCTACCTCAAGATCGACCAGAAACCGCGGCCGGCCCGGGCGACACGGGAGATCTCCGATATCTTCAATGACCTGACCTTCCGCGAGCGTTATCAGGCGCTGCTCGCCAAGAGCGGAGTCGATGGATTGACCGGCGTCCTGGACCGTAGCCGCCTGGAGGCGGATGCGCCGCGGCTGATCCGCAACTGCCTTGACGCCGGCCGGGCGCTGAGCCTCGTGATTGTCGACGTCGACAGGTTCAAGGACGTGAATGACCGCTTCGGTCACCTGAAGGGGGACGAAATCCTGAAGGACGTGGCGGGCCGGCTGCAGATCGGCTCCCGGCCGACCGACCACCTGTCTCGCTTCGGCGGTGAAGAATTCGTGCTGATCCTTCCGGACACCGATCATAACGGCGCCCTGATGCTTGCCGACCGCCTGCGTATCGAAATCGGCCGAATGGTGAAGCGGCCGGACGGACAACCGGTAACCGCATCCTTTGGGGTCGCTACGGCACCTGAAGACGGTTTCATTCTCGAGGCGCTTCTGTCCTGCGCGGACGAGCGGCTCTACAGGGCAAAAAATGACGGCCGGAACAACGTTCACGGCCGTCTCGGCAGGCTCGCCTCGTCGGAGGCGGGGACGGAGGCTTAGGCCGCGAGAGCGAGCTCCGAAGTCTTCGCGGTGGCGTCGGAAATGGCCTTGTCGAAGGCTTCCGGACCGAATGCCGTGCCTTCCACATAAATGACTTCGATGTCGGTCATCCCCATGAAGCCCAGAACTGTCTTCAGGTAGGGTACCGCGTGGTTCATGCCCGCGGCAGGACCTTCGGAATAGACGCCGGCGGCGGAGAGGACGATATAGACCTTCTTGCCGGTGGCGAGACCGATCGGGCCGCTTTCCGTGTAACGGAAGGTCTGGCCGGCGCGGGCGACATTGTCGATCCAGGATTTCAGCGTCGAATAGATATTGAAGTTGATGAGGCCGGTGGCGAGCACGACGGTGTCGGCCGCGAGCAGCTCGGCGACAAGCTTGTCGGAGTACTCGGCAGCGGCAGCCTCTTCCGGCGTGCGGTCCTGCGGAGCCTTGCGGATTGCGGCCGTCGAGACGATATCGAGGTGCGGGATCGGGTCGGTTCCAAGGTCGCGATGAATGACGGACTCGTCCGGTTTGCGGGCCTGCAGCTTCTCAACGAATTCCGAGGCGATCTTGGTGGAAAGCGACTCGGCGCGCGGGCTGGAGGTGACGAGGAGAATGGTCATGGGGCATTCCTTACTGCTCTGGGAGGTCTGTTTTCGAGGTGGATCTCGTTCTCGACGCAGAAGATAGGCGTGGACGGCTATCGATAAAACGGAGATAATATCGAAGCTATCTATCGAAGATTTGGATGATGATATGGATGCCAATCCTACCCTGGACCAGTTGCAGGTCTTTCTGGCGGTTGCCGAAACCGGAAGCTTTTCGGCGGCGTCGCGGGCGCTGAACCGCGCCCAATCGGTGGTGAGTTATACGATCGCCAACCTCGAGGCTCAGCTGGAGATGCCGCTTTTCGAACGAAGTGGTGCCCGCCAACCGAAGTTGACGGATGCGGGCAGGGCGATGCTGACCGACGCGCGGCGTATTGTGGCCGACCTTCAGGTCATGCGGGCGCGCGCCAAGAGCATGAAGCAGGGGCTTGAAGCTGAAGTCTCGCTGGCGATCAGTGTCATGGTGCCCTCCGACGCCGTGGTAAGCGAATTGCGCGAGTTCCGCGAGCGGTTTCCGAGCGTCGCACTCAACCTGAATGTCGGCGAACTCGGCATGGTCATGGATATGGTGATGAGCGGTCGCGCCGATATCGGGCTGGGTGGTGCGCTTCTCAGGCACGACGACACGATCATCGCAGAGAAGATCGGCTATTCCTTCCTGATCCCGGTCGCATCGCCCGACCATCCGCTGGCAAGGCTGAACCGGCCGCTGACGGTGTCCGATGTGCGGGAGGAAATACAGTTGGTCGTCACCGACGCGTCGGAACTGACCAAGGGCCGCGACTTCAATGTGCTTTCCTACAAGACCTGGCGGGTCAGCGATATTGCGACCAAGCATCAGCTCATCAGGGGCGGTCTCGGCTGGGGCGGCTTGCCCGCCTCCGTTGTTGCCAGGGATATCCTGGATGTCAGACTGGTTGCGCTGAAGCTCGATGCATACGAGCAGGGGGAGTACCCGCTCTATGCGATGCGCAAGGCTTCCAATCCGCCGGGGCCTGCGGGTCAATGGTTGATCGACACCTTCCAGCGTCGGCTTTCCTCGTGCCCGAGTCATGAGGAACTATCGGACATGTTGGGTCTGGACGCGCCGCACGAAATGCAGGACGCGGCGGAATAAGTCGCGAAACAGGCCGACGGGAGATGGGATATCAAGTCTGCGGCAGGTTCAAAGCCATTCGATGCGCTTCAGCAGCCATAGGGTGCCCGCGGAGATGGCTGCAATGAAGACGACGATGATCAGGAACGCCCAGGTGTCGTTGACACCGGGAATACCGCCGACATTCATGCCGAAGAGACCGGCGACGACGCTCGGCGGAAGGAGAAGTGCCGCCAATGCCGCGAGGCGGTTGGAGCTGCGTGCAATACGCTCGCCGATCACGGTCGACAGGTCGTCATGCAGAATGCTGGTGCGGTCGCGGATCGCATCAAGATATTCGATGAACCGCATCAGCTTGTCGATCACCTCGCGAAAGCGGAGCTTCTCCCGCTCCGTCAACCAGGGCGCATCGTCGTGTTCTATGCGATTGAGCGCGTCGCGTTGCGGCGACAGGTAACGGCGCAACTGCACGGAGCGGCGGCGCAGCAGCTTCAGCCTCTGGCGGACCTCGCCCGCTTCGCCCTGGAAGATCAGGTCGTCAAGTTCGTCGACCTCCTCATCCATACCGTCCAGTACGGGTTCCAGGTCGCGGACCAGCTTCTCGCTGACGAGCGCAAGAAGCTCCCCGGCCTGGCGCGGCCCTTTGCCGTTTTCCAGCGCCTTGCGGATGTCCCGCAAGGCCGTGATGTAATGGCCGCTGTCCCGCAGGGATACGAGACGGTGCTCGTCGACCCAGATATGCAGGGGTACGAGATCGATGTCAGGAGCAGGCTCCTGGGCTTCTTCCGGTGGAGATGCGCAGACACCTCTGAGGATGATCAGCAGACCGTCATCCACCGGCTCCACGCGCGGGCGTGAATCTTCCGCAAGAAGCGCTTCGGCCACCAGCGGGTCGAACCCGCCTTTCGTGTTTATCCATTCCGCCGCCGCGGGATGGTCGCGCTCGAAATGCAGCCAGATGATGCCGTCCTCCGGTTTCCAGGTGCAGGCCTGGGCGATGTTCAGCGTCCTGCAGCCGCCGTGACCGTCGAGCATGATCGCGAAGCGCAGCCCGGGTTCTTCTCCGTAGCTCGCGCCCGTCTTCACGTGTTCCAGCATCAGCCTCTTCCTCCCATGCGCGGCTTTCGGCGATTCTATCAGCAAATATGACACGAACGAAGAGGCGGAGCCGTCCTCGTCGGCCTGAGCGAATTGACGGGCTTCCAGGCTCTGCTATAACGGAGCCACGGTCTGCAGTTCACCGAGGCGTTGCCGTCCCGCAAGGGAAGCTAAACCTGCCAACCTTAAAGATGATCAGCACTTATCCCGTGCCGAAGTCGACAAGCCGGCGACCAGCGACAGCTTTTGAAGAGACGGCACGTTGAAGGATAAGACATGCCGAGATCCATCTTTCCGATGCAAATCGCCGACCTTTCGGCATTTGCCAAATCCATCCGTGAGCAGCTCGACAAACTCGACCAGAGGCCGAGCCACGTGGAGATGCTCAACCTGCTGACCCGCGCCGCCGGCTTCCGCAACTACCAGCATTTCCGCGCGGTGACACATGCTGCCGACGTCATCGAGCAATGGCGCCCGACATTGGATGAGACGCCTGCGCCTGACGAAGGGCGCGTATTGAAGACCGCCCGGCATTTCGACGAGGCAGGGCAGCTCATCCGTTGGCCGGGGAGGCGGGGGCTGCAGGAACTCTGCCTCTGGTACCTGTGGTCGAAGATACCGCCCGGCCGGGACTTTACCGAACGGCAGATCAGCGAATTTCTCAACAGCCTGCATCTCTTCGGCGATGCCGCCATGCTGCGCCGCGATCTCTTCGATTCCGGACTGGTCCAGCGGACCCGCGATGGCCGCGAATACCGCCGCATCGAGCAGAAGCCGGTGCCGGAGCTGAAGCTGTTGCTTCAGCGGATCGGCCAAAAAGCCGAGGCGGCCTGAGCGGTTTCTCCGATATGCTACATCGAGAGTGGTGAACACTTGGCCTGGTTCGCCCCTCCTGAAGAGATGAGCACGGGGGCTTTAGCCTTCCCGGCGGAAGCCCCGATACTCGTCGTCAGAGCTCGACCGAGCCCTGAATGCAGGATGTGACCTCGCCGCCGATCCAGATGTCGGGACTTTCCTGCCGCACATGCACGCGTCCGGCGCGGCCGAGCACCGTGCCCTGGGCCGCGATATAGTCGGACGGCGCGATGCCGGCGCCGATCAGCCACTGGGCGAAGCCGGCGTTCAGGCTGCCTGTCACGGGATCCTCCGTACCGCGGTTGCTGAAGGCGCGCACTTCGAACATGGCGTCGGCTCCGTCCTGTTCGGGGTCAAAGCGGCCTATGACGCCGACGCGAAGTCCCTTCAGCAGACTGTAGTCCGGCCGAACGGCCAGTACGTCTCTGCGGCTTGGCAACAGAAGTCCGATCCAGTCGGGACCGTTGTCGATCCAGTTCGCGTCTTCGATCAGGGTCGCCGGAATGCCAAGGCCGTGAGCGATGCGGTCAATCAGGGTCGGATCGACCGGCCCGCTCCGGTTCAAGGGTGGGGCCGCGAAAGAGAGGCGAGTGCCGTCATGGCGAATACGCACGAGGCCCGCGCCGCATTCCTGGACGATGTACCCGGATGGTGACTTGCCCGAATGCGCCAGCCAGACATGGCAACTGCCGAGCGTCGGATGCCCGGCAAACGGCAGTTCCTGGATTGGCGTGAAAATCCGCACCCGGTAATCCGCCTCGGCCTTGCTTGGCTCCATCAGGAATGTCGTTTCGCTTAGGTTGGTCCAATTGGCGAAAGCCTGCATTTGCTCGTCGGAAAGATCGTCGGCCCCGACGACCACGGCAAGCGGATTGCCACGCATCGGCCGGCTGGAAAAGACATCGACCTGCTGGAATGAAAATCGGGGCATCAGCGTTCCTGTTGATTGCCTGTTCTGTCCGGAAAGAAAGACGGCAGCCCCAAAGGCTGCCGTAGCATTTTCGCGTGTTGGGATTATCGCCTACAGCACCAGCCGGAACTTGGCGAAACCGTTGGCGCCGTCGCCGGCGTCCTCGATCTTGGCGCCCTTGACCGCGGACGCAAACTGGCGGGCCTTCGGGCCGGTCTCGAAGATTGCCGATGTGCCCGGCAGTGGCTTGAACGACCAGTTAGCATCGGCGGACGGATTGATCGTGCCCTGTTCGACGATGTAGCGGACGATCACGTCGCGGTTGGTGTCGGGTGCCACGAAGATCACCTTGTCGCCGGCGATCTCGGGGAATTTGCCGCCGCCACCAGCGCGGTAATTATTTGTGGCGACGACGAATTTTTGAGCCGGATCGATCGGCTTGCCGTCGAACTTGAGGTCCACGATGCGGTTGGCGTTCGGGTTCACGAGCTTACCGTCCTTGTCGAAACGGGTCGGCTGCGACAGGTCGATCTGGTAGGTCACGCCGTCGATGACGTCGTAGTTGTAGGATGGGAAGCTGTCGTTGAGCAGCGGAGCGTCCTTCGAACCGGCCGATACCTGGTTGAACATGCCGGCCGACATTTCCAGCCAGTTCTTCACCTGCTCGCCGGTGATTAGCACCGCCTGAACAGTGTTCGGGTAGAGATAGAGGTCGGCAACGTTCTTGATGGCGATGTCACCTGCCGGAACGTCGGTGAAATATTCCGCGCCGCCGCGTCCGCCGGCCTTGAAAGGAGCCGCTGCCGAAAGAATCGGCAAATCCTTGTATTGGCCATCCTTCAGCATGTCCTTGATGTACCAAGTCTGTGCGTTGGAGACGATCTGGATGGACGGATCGTCGGCAACCAGCGCAAAATAGGAGTAGAGAGGAGCCGAGGTCTTGCCGACCGGGCGACGGATATAGGCAAGCGTCGCCTCGTGCTCTTCCTTGACGGCGGCGGTGACCTCCGGCTTGTCCTTGGCGTCGGCAACGACTTTGCGGTTCTCGTCGCGGTGGTAGATCGGCCGGGCTTCGGAGGTCGAATCGACGATCTTCCAGCTGTTGCCGTCCTTTTCGATGAGCAGGTCGATCAGACCCATATGCGAGCCCCAGAAGCCGCCCATGACGGCGGGCTTGCCCATCAGCGTGCCTTTCTTGGCGTCTGCCCCGGCGATACCCTCAAAATCCTTCGGGCCGGGGAAGACGAGATGCTGGTGGCCGGTGAAGACCGCGTCGATGCCCTGGACGCCGGCAAGATAGAGAGAGGCGTTTTCCATCCGTTCGCTCTGGCCGGTGCCGTCGATCCCGGAATGGGACAGCGCGATGACGATGTCGGCGCCTTCCTCCTTCATGACCGGCACCCAGGCCTTGGCCGCGTCGACGATATCGCGGGTCTGCGCCTTGCCTTCGAGATTCTTTGCATCCCAGACCATGATCTGCGGCGGCACGAAGCCAATGAAGCCGACCTTGATCGGGCTCGTCGCGCCCGAGCCGTCACGGATCTGCTTTTCGACGATCACATAGGGTTTCAGGAAAAGCTCGTCCTTCTTGGGATCGGAAGCGAGCTGGCCCTTCGTCAGGTTGGCGCAGACATAGGGGAAGCCGGCGCCGGCGAGCACCTTGAACATGAAGTCGAGGCCGTAGTTGAATTCGTGGTTGCCGAGCGTGCCGGCATCGTAGCCGAGCACGTTCATCGCCTTGACGACCGGATGCTTGTCGCCTTCCTTCATGCCGCGCTCATAGGCCATGTAATCGCCCATGGGATTGCCCTGCAGGAAATCGCCGTTGTCGATGAGCATGGAGTTTCCGGCTTCGGCGCGGATGGCGTCGATGATCGAGGCGGTGCGGGCAAGTCCCATCGTGTCGTTCGGCTTGTCGCCGTAATAGTCGTAAGGGAAGACGTGGACGTGGATGTCGGTCGTTTCCATGATGCGCAGATGCGCCTGGTTGCCGGCCGCGCGAGCCGCAAACGGATGCAGCATCACGAGCGCCGACGACGCGGCGATACCGCCAAGAAGCGAACGGCGGGTCATGGGTTGAAAGCCGGCTAAGAACGACATGGACATTTCCCTCTCTGGTCATTGACTGAAACCAGATTAGCGAAATCGCACGCGCTTGCATCAGTAAAATGACAGGGGAAACGCATCCTTGGAGGAGAGCGGGCTATGCCCTTCGTCCGCCGCTAGTCACCGGATGATGACAGGCTTCACCTCTTTATGGAAGAAACGGAAATAGGAGGAAACCTGGGCGGCGGCATTCGAATTCGGCCGGAACTGAATGCCGAGGCGACCGCGATGGCACCATTTTACGATGCCTTCGAGAATGCCGAGTTCCTCGCTCTCGACCTTGATCGTGCTGCCATTGGCGGCATGGAACGGCCCGCCGAGATCGAGCGCCATGCCGGTCGCGGAAAGATCGACGACACGGCCCTTGGCTTCCTGATTGTAATACCTCACCGTCCCATAAATTCGTGTCTTCTGGCGAGCCGCACTGCGGCTCTTCATGCCGATGGTCTTGCTGAGCATGGCGTCCTCAACGGTTAATCCTCGCAGCCGGGATAGCAGAGAAAAGTTGAGGGCGGTTTAGGCGGAACCGTAAAACTCGACGGAACGTGGTTCAGAGTCCCACATTGGGGCGGTCGATTATTTCGCGCAGCGCGAAACTCGAATTGATCTTGACCACATGGGGCAGTGCCGACAGCCAGTCGCGGTGAATCCGCTCGTAATCCTCCAGGTCCTTGGCGGCTACCCGCAAGATATAATCGTATTCGCCGGACATCAGATAGCAGACCAGCACATTGGGGCAGAGTTTCACCGCTGCCTCGAACTCGGTCAGCGTCTTGGCAAACTGACCCGACAGCGAGATGTGGACGATGACCATCATCTTGTACTCGAGCGCCTTGTTCGACAGGCGCGCATGGTAGCCGCTGATGGTCCCGTTCTTTTCCAGGATGTCGAGGCGGCGCGAACAGGCCGACGGCGACAGCCCCACCCTGTCGGCAAGCTCCGCATTGGAGATGCGGCCGTTATCCTGAAGGGTCCGCATTATCGCAAGATCAATGGCATCAAGCGCGCTCATTCGAAGCTTTCCCGAAAAAATTCTGTTCCTTGCAATAATCTGCGAAAATTCTGCTTTTCGCAATTCGTCTTCGCAAGGACATTCCGCAGGTTCTCTGGTTTGCTGTGAGTTGGGAACATCAACAGGCGAAAGCCACGAACAGAGAGGAACGCTGCATGCGTGTCGGGTGCCCGAAGGAAATCAAAAATCATGAATACCGTGTGGGCCTGACGCCCGGCGCGGTACGCGAATATGTGGCGCATGGACATGAGGTCTTCATCGAAACCAAGGCAGGCGCCGGCATCGGCGCGGATGATGCCGCCTATATCGCAGCCGGCGCCAAGATCGTCGGCACGGCGAAAGAGATTTTCGAAAAATCCGACATGGTCGTGAAGGTCAAGGAGCCGCAGCCGGCGGAATGGGCGCAGCTCCGTGACGGTCAGCTTCTTTATACCTATCTCCACCTCGCTCCTGATCCGGAACAGACCAAGGGCCTGCTCGCGTCCGGTGTCACGGCCGTCGCTTACGAGACGGTTACCGACGAGCGCGGCGGTCTTCCGCTTCTGGCGCCGATGTCGGAAGTGGCCGGGCGGCTTGCGATCCAGGCAGGCGCGACTGCGCTGCAGAAGGCCAATGGCGGCCGCGGTATCCTTCTTGGCGGCGTGCCGGGCGTCTTGCCGGCCAAGGTTGCAGTCATCGGTGGCGGCGTCGTCGGCCTGCATGCGGCCAAGATGGCAGCGGGCCTTGGTGCCGACGTTACCATTATCGACCGCTCGCTGCCGAGGCTTCGCCAGCTCGACGATATCTTCAACGGCCGCGTCCACACGCGCTACTCGACGATCGACGCGGTCGAGGAAGAAGTCTTCTCCGCCGATCTCATCATCGGTGCAGTGCTTATCCCAGGTGCAGCTGCGCCAAAACTCGTCAGTCGTGAGATGCTCTCCGGCATGAAGCGGGGCGCGGTCATGGTCGACGTTGCGATCGACCAGGGCGGCTGCTTCGAGACCTCGCATGCAACCACCCATTCCGAGCCAACCTACGAGGTCGATGGCATCGTTCATTATTGCGTGGCCAACATGCCCGGCGCCGTGCCGGTGACGTCTGCGCATGCCTTAAACAATGCGACCCTCCAGCACGGGCTTGCCCTTGCCGACCGTGGGCTGCGGGCGATTGCGGAAGATCGGCACCTGCGCAACGGCCTCAACGTCCACAAGGGCCGGGTGACCAACAAGCCGGTTGCCGAAGCCCTGGGTTACGAAGCTTTCGCACCGGAAAGTCTGCTCAACGTAGCGTGAGGGGTCGATCGGATTTAGATATATCTAAACAGATCGAGCAGCCTGAAATACTCAAATATCGTGGGGCTGAAGGCGCCGAACTTAAAGGTCCGGCGCCTTTTTCGTAATTTTTGCAAAAAGATATGATTTAGATATATCATAAATCTTGACGGCGGTTCGATCCTATCCTAGCTTTAGATATATCGAAAGATGATCTAAGGAGATGAAGATGTTCAAGCACCGGTTTGATGGACGGAATGGCTGCGGCGAACGCGGCGGTCGCAGGGGTTTTGAGGAAATGTTCGCAGCGCGCGCCTTTGGCGGCGGATTTGGCCGCGGTCCCGGAGGCCGCGGCGGCCCGGGTGGTCGCGGTTTCGGCGACGAAGGTGACGGCCGCATCGGCCGGTTTTTGATGCAGGGCGATCTGCGCCTGGTGGTTCTCGCGCTGATCGAAAAGGAGCCGCGCCATGGCTACGAGATCATCAAGCACATAGAGGATCTGACATACGGCTTTTATGCACCAAGCCCGGGGGTCATCTATCCGACCCTGACTTATCTCGAAGAGGCGGGTTATGTGGTCGCCGAAGCCGACGGCAACAAGAAGCGTTACGCGATCACGGACGAGGGCCGGAAATTTCTCGATGAGAACCGGAGCTTCGCGGCGACGATTCTCGACCGGCTTTCGCAGCTCGCCGAGCGCATCAAGCAGCGGCAGGAACGGCACGAGCGGGGCAGGGACGGGGGCCCGACTTTGCCACGCAGCGTCGATGCTGCCATGCTGAACCTGCGGGAGACGATCGCCCGCAAGCTCGAAGCGGATGAGAAGAAGGGCAGTGAAATCGTTCGGCTGCTGCTCGACTTTGCCGAAAACCTTGAACGCGGCGACGATCAACCCGGCAACATCCAGAACTGACGGCAGCAGGCGCGCCTGCAACCTCGACCGGCGCGCCTTTAACGTTCAGATCGCCGTTGCCGCATCGGCGAAAGCCGGCGTTGTCACCTTATCTATTCGACATTGATAACAATTGTTGCGCGCCGAACGGACATGCACATAGGCGATGTCATCGCGGGCGAGCAGTTCTTCGGCACGCGACGCGATCCTTTCCGTCGGCGTCACCGCACCGCTGCCATAGACGATGCGGTCTTCGTGGCTGTAGCCGCGAACGATGTAGTCGCTGCTCGACAGCATCGGTGGGATGATCTCGTCGGCTGCATAACGTTCGCACGGTTGCCTGTGCAGGAAGATTGGTCCGGTCTCCGCATAAGGCTGCAACGCCGGGAAGGGCCGATAAGCGAGCACAAAAAGTTCCTCGCCCGCATCGATATTCTTCAGACAATGGCGGCATGGATAGCCGGGGCCATCGGAGATCATTGTTTCGGGCTGCCGCCCGTAGGCGTCTAGGCCGCCGTTCCAGAGATGTTCGGCATCTGCGGCGGGCATGGCGATGAAGGCGACGGTCATGGCAAACTCCTTCTTGGATCTGCCTTTGAATGCTCCCGAACGGATCGGGAAACCACCCGTTTCTTGCCTGAACTCAGGCGTCCAGCGCCTTGAGCAATTCCGCATCCGTCATCGGCGTCACCAGCGCCTCATAGGTGGAAACCGGCGAGAAGCCCATCATCTGGTAGAGCTGCAGGGCGCGCGGGTGATCGAGCGTGTTGGTGGTGACCGTCACCTTCTGCGGATTGTCCTGCCAGGCGATATAGAGCGCCTGCAGCAGAAACCATTTGCCGATGCCAAGCCCGATCGCTCGTTCGAACAGGCCGAAATAGGAGAGTTCGACGACCTCGTCGCTTTGCTTGGCCAGTTCGAAGAAACCTGCCGGCGCTCCATGGACATAGAGTACGGTGACGGAGACGCGCGGATCGTGGATCGCCGCGGCAAGTTCCTCGTCGCTTAGCTTGAGCCGATTATACCAGTGCCAGCGCTTGCCCACCTGCCGGTAGAGATAACGGTAATAATGCAGCGGAATGTCGGTCGCGCGGATGATTGCCGTCTGGAGATTGACAGGCACCGGCAGGCTGGCCTTCGGCGGTGCAGTCATTTCCAGTTGCGTGACATGGGCCTTGAGCGGTGCTGGCTTCCTTGCCATCGGCTTATGCCACTTTGGAAGCGGGCGGTCCGGTGACGACCGGCGCGTCTTCGCGGCTGCCCCATTCCGTCCAGGACCCGTCATAAAGCGCGTTGTCCTCATGACCGAGCGATTCGAGCGCAAGCGTGATGATCGCTGCGGTGATCCCCGAACCGCAGCTCGTCACGACCGGCCGGCCGAAATCGATGCCCGCACCCTCGATCGCCTCTCTGAGTTCCGGCAGGGAGCGCAGCTTGCCGTTCACGGAGAACGTACCGGAAGGAAGGCTGCGGGCGCCGGGCATATGGCCGGATCGCAGGCCCGCGCGGGGCTCGGGTTCGGTTCCGGCGAAGCGTCCGGCCGAACGGGCGTCGGCGATCTGTCGCGAGCCGTCGCTGACGATCGAGAGCATCGTCTGAAAATCGATTACCTTATCCACCCGGAAGTTGGTTTTGAATGTCACCGCTTCCGGCTTCGGGAGGACTGTTTCGAGCGGTCTACCTTCCGCCTTCCAGCCGTCAAGTCCGCCATCCAGGATGAAGACGTTTTGAGCTCCCATGGTGCGGAAGAGCCACCAGCCGCGCGGCGCCGAGAAGATGCCGGGACCGTCGTAGATGACGATCCGGTCTGTCTCGCGGATTCCCATCTTGCCGACGGTCTCGGCAAACACCTCGGGTGAAGGTACCATGTGCGGCAGCCCGCTCGAGTGGTCGGCGACCTTGTCGTGGTCGAAGCGGACGGCGCCAGGAATGTGGCCGGCAGCATATTCCGCATCGGCATCGCGGTTTTGCGCGGCCAGATAAAAGGAGGCGTCGACGATCTTCAGGTCAGGGCTGCCGAGGTGGCTCTGAAGCCATTCGGACGAAACGACGAAACGGCTGGTTCCGCTCATGTAACTCTCCCTCGGGCCGAGATCAGCCCTCTGTGCCGGGCTCGCCGAACCGGATGCGGAAACGACGGTTCTCCTTGCCCTTCTTTTCGATCTTGGCGATGTGAATCGCGCCGACCTCCTGCGTTTCGGAGACATGTGTGCCGCCGCAAGGCTGGCTGTCAATGCTGGAGTTTTCGCCGATGCAGATCAGGCTGACGCGGCCCATGCCCATCGGCGGCCGGACGTTCTTGGATTTGACGATGCCGGGATTGGCCGCGAGCTCCTCGTCGGTGATCCATTGCACATAGACGGGGTGGTTCTGGCCGACGAGTTCCATCAGCCTTGCCGTTACCTCGTCCTTGTCGATCGTTTCGCTCATGTCGAAGTCGACGCGCGATTCCTCCTCGCCGACCGCTGCACCGGTGATCGGATACTGGCAGACGACGGAAAGCAGGTGGCAGGCGGTGTGCATGCGCATCAGCCTGTAGCGGCGCGGCCAGTCGACATGCAGCGTCAGCTTCTCGCCGACGAGGAGTTGCGGCTCGCCTTCGAGCGGCACATGGATGACGATGTCCTTGGCGGCTCCGTGCTTCGTCTGGCCGAGCTGAATTTTTGTCCCGTCGGCACGTTCGAGGAAGCCGGTATCGCCGGGCTGGCCCCCCGAGGTCGCGTAGAAGCAGGTCCGGTCGAGTTCTATGCCGCCGTCCTCGTGGATAGCCGTCACCACCGCTTCGGCCGTCGAAAGGTAGAAGTCGTCGCGATAGAGGATTTCAACGGGCATAGGTCACTCGATCATCTGTATCAGGCGGTCTGGAAGGGGACGGAAATGTGCCGCTTTTGGGTAAGCCATGCGGGAACCGGCAAGCCCTTCGATTTCAGGAAATCGGGATTGAAGAGCTTCGACTGATAGCGGTTGCCGTAATCGCAGAGGATCGTCACGATCGTGTGGCCGGGGCCGAGGTCGCGCGCAAGCCGGATGGCGCCGGCAATATTGATGCCGGTCGATCCGCCGAGGCAGAGGCCTTCCTTCTCGACGAGGTCGAAGATCAAGGGCAGGGCTTCGGCATCCGGAATGCGATAGGCGAAATCGGGTGTGAAGCCTTCGAGATTGGCGGTAATGCGGCCCTGGCCGATACCCTCCGTGATGGAGGATCCTTCCGATTTAAGCTCGCCATGGGCGTAATACTCGTAGAGGGCGGCGCCCTCGGGATCGGCGATGCCGATCTTGACATTGGGTTTTTTCGCCCGGAGACCCTTGGCGACACCTGCGAGCGTGCCGCCGGAGCCGACAGCGCAGATGAACCCGTCGACCTTGCCGTTGGTCTGCTCCCAGATTTCCGGTGCGGTCGTCTCAACGTGGGCTTCCCGGTTGGCGACATTGTCGAACTGATTGGCCCAGATGGCCCCGGCAGGCTCGCTTTTGGCAAGTTCTTCCGCGAGACGCCCGGAAATCTTCACGTAGTTGTTGGGATTTTTATAAGGAACCGCAGGCACCTCCACCAGTTCGGCGCCGAATAGCTTCAGCGCATCCTTCTTTTCCTGGCTCTGGGTTTCCGGAATGACGATAACCGTGCGGTAACCGAGCGCCTTGGCGACCAGCGTCAGGCCGATCCCTGTATTGCCTGCGGTCCCCTCGACGATCACGCCGCCCGGCCGCAGCAGTCCCTTCTTCTCCGCTTCGCGGATGATGTAGAGTGCCGCGCGATCCTTGACCGACTGGCCGGGATTGAGGAATTCGGCCTTTCCGAAAATCTCACAGCCGGTCGCTTCGGAAGCACCTTTCAATCGGATAAGGGGCGTATTGCCGATCACGTCGAGGACGGAGGAATGGGAGGTCATCGGGCTACCTTGTTGTTCCATGCTGATTTAAGACCGGTCTTTTCGGCGGGCAAGCGTCGGAGAGCAAGAAATTCTGTTTCCGGAAAGAGTGGACCCCGGTAAAATCCATCTTCGGTTGATGAAAGACCGCGGGCGGGCGGTTGCCGCGCGATCGAGGGGCCGGTCGCCGCGCCCCGGGGGTCCCCTGAGATTTGAGATTTTAATATCACGGAAACAGTAATCCAAAACCGCTGCCGTACGTATATCAATTCGATTGAAGCCCATACTGAACCGTGTCATTCATGATTTTCGCGCAGCGTGAATTTCACTTACGAACTGGCCTTTGGACATGCTGCTGAACCTGGAGAGGTTAGACCTTCTTATCGCACACTACGTGGCCGGCGCTCTTCCGAAACCGGCCGATGTGCTTGTCGGGTCTTATCTGGAAATGCAAGCTGCGGCGGCGCGCCTTGCAAGTCTGCTCGAGGGAATAGCCGGTGAGGTTTTGGCCGGCAGCGAACCGCTTGCAATGTCAAATCGGGATCAGAGCCTCGAAAAGATCTTCCTCTCACGCCCGCCCGTGATCGCAAGCGAAAAGTCCCAATATTCCCGATCCGGTCTTCCCTCCCTCCTGCAATCCTATGCGGGGGGCGATCTTGCGGACATCCCATGGCGAACACGGCTGCCGGGATTCCGGCAGTATGTCATCGAAAAATCCAAGGACGTGGAAGCCAGTCTTCTCTGGCTGCGCCCGGGTAGGGCCATTCCCCACCATGGGCATAAGGGACTGGAACTGACGCTGGTGATCGAGGGCGAGTTCCACGACCATCGGGGCCGGTTTGCAGCTGGGGATGTTTCTGTCGCTGATGAAACGCTGGATCATCGGCCCGTCGCGGCAAGCCGCGCACCGTGCATCTGCTTTTCCATCCTGTTCGCGCCGATTTCTCTTTCCGGTCGGATACCGAGATTGGTGGGCGATATTCTCGGCATATGAGCGGCAAAGAAAAAGCCGGCATTCACCGGCTTGACGTCTAGTTCAGGTGAAGCTGCGCTTCACTGACTGCCTGCTCGAATTGCTGGCGCGCTTCCTCCGGTGATCTGCGGCCGTCGAGCGCGGCCCGGCAGATGCTGCGTGCCTTGACGAAATGCGGTCCGCGCATATCCGGCCACCGATCGGTCAATAAAGCCAACGCCTCGAAAGGTCCGTTGATGACCTCTGTTCCGAGATGGCCGAATGCAACGCGAACCGGCTTTTGCCAGCTTGTCTGCGGCATGTGTGTCTCCTCCCTGGATACCAACCATAACAAACGCGCAACGCCTGAAACGGTTCCTTCCGCCTACGCATAAAAATTTGCACCCGCTGATCGCTATTGTCTATCCGAAAATGCCGGCAGGCCAGTAGAGCGGGAGTAGGATGTAGTCTGACATTGCTTGCCTCTTCAGGCGCCGAGTCAGGTCCCGATCATTTCCTTGCAGGCGACGAAGAATGGTTGCTATGAGGCCCTGAAGAGTGATCGCGGGAGAGGCGCCATGCAGGAACGATTTCTCATCCAGGGACCGAGCAATTCCAGCGTCACGATCCTTTTGGCGCATGGCGCCGGCGCACCGATGGATTCGGCCTCCATGACTGCGGCGGCAGATGCTCTCGCCTCCCAAGGTTTTCGCGTCGCCCGCTTCGAGTTCGGCTACATGAGAGCCCGCCGGACGTCCGGCGAGCGAAAGCCGCCGCCGAAAGCGGAAACCCTCAATCCGGAATACGGGGCTGCGATCAACGAAATCGGCAATACGGAAAGATTGATTATCGGCGGAAAGTCCATGGGCGGCAGGGTCGCCAGCATGATCGCTGACAACCTCTATGCCGAAAGCAAGGTGGCGGGGCTCCTTTGCCTTGGTTATCCCTTTCATCCACCCGGCAAGCCGGATCAGCTTCGCACGCAGCATCTCAAGGCTCTGAAGACGCCCGCGCTGATATGCCAGGGGACGCGCGACGAATTCGGCACGCGGGAAGAGGTCTCCGGCTACCAGTTATCCGACAGCATCGAAATCCTCTGGCTGGAGGATGGCGATCACGACCTCAAGCCGCGCAAGACGATCTCCGGCTTCTCGACAGCCGATCACCTCGCCACAATGGCGCAGATGGTCCGGGCCTGGGCGGACCAGCTAAAACTTTAGCCTCAAGCAATCCGCGGTCGTCAGACATTTTTGGCAGTGATCGAACCGTGGGCGCGTTGGGTCACCGGGTGGTGAGGCGCCTCCTCGACAGACTTTGTTTCTTCCCGTTTGATGTTACGTACTATTTAGTACAAAATGTTTTGGCACGAATGCAGGCCTATTGCAGCGGCTGCGTGGCATGGCGGATGGATTTGGAGGAGTGGCGAGCGATGAAGACCTCGATAGCGACGGTATCGATCAGCGGTGAGTTGCCTGAGAAGCTTGAGGCGATTGCGAGAGCCGGGTTTGACGGGGTTGAGATCTTCGAGAACGACTTTCTGGCGTTTGACGGGTCGCCTGCGGATGTCGGGAAGATGGTTCGCGATTATGGGCTGACGATCACCCTGTTCCAGCCGTTCCGCGATTTCGAGGGCATGCCGGAGCCGCTGCGGGGGCGCACCTTCGACCGGGCCGAGCGCAAGTTCGACGTCATGCAGGAGCTCGGCACCGATCTTCTCTTGGTCTGCTCGAATGTCTCGCCGGTGTCGCTTGGCGGCATCGAGCGGGCGGCAGCCGATTTCCACGAGCTCGGCGAGCGAGCGGCCGCCCGCGGCCTGAAGGTCGGCTACGAGGCGCTCGCCTGGGGCCGGCATATCAGCGACCACCGCGACGCCTGGGAGATCGTCCGGCGCGCCGATCATCCAAATATCGGCCTCATCCTCGACAGTTTCCACACCCTGTCGAAGAAGATCGACATCAATTCGATCCGCTCGATCCCGAAGGACAAGATCTTCATCGTGCAGCTTGCCGATGCGCCGCTGATCGACATGGACCTGCTCTACTGGTCCAGACATTTCCGCAACATGCCGGGCGAGGGCGATCTTCCGGTGAGGGAGTTTACCGCCGCCGTCGCCGAAACCGGTTATGACGGCTATTTCTCGCTGGAGATCTTCAACGACCAGTTCCGCGGCGGACAGGCCCGGGCGATTGCCGCCGACGGCTACCGCTCGCTGATCTATCTCGGCGACCGGGTGCGCCGCAGCAGCCCCGGTGCGGCCAGCCTTCCGGTGCCGGCGATGCCGGACCGGGCAAGGGTCGAGGGCGTCGGTTTCGTGGAATTTTCCGCCGACGAGAAGGACGCTGCCGATCTCGTTGCGATTCTGAAGACGCTCGGCTTTCGAAGGACCGGCGTCCACAGGACGAAGAAGGTCGGCCTGTTTGAGCAAGGCGGCATCCGGCTTCTCGTCAATACCGAGGACCGGGGATTTGCCGGTGCCTCGTTTGCGGTGCATGGCACCTCGGCCTATGCGACGGCGCTTGTCGTCGACGATGCGCAGGCAGCACTTGCGCGCGCCATGGCGCTCGGCGCCGAACCGTTCATCCAGCCGGTCGGCCCCGGCGAGGTGGAGATCCCGGCGATCCGCGGCGTCGGCGGCGGGCTGATCTACCTGCTCGACGACAGAAGCGAACTCGGCCGCTTTTCCGAGATCGACTTTATCCCGGTCGACGACGAGGCAGGGGCCGGGACAAGAACAGGGGCAGGGACAGAGCCAGAGGCTGAGGCCGTGGTGCCGGCGCATCTTACCCATGTCGACCACATCGCCCAGACGGTCGCCTACGAGGAAATGCCGACCTGGCTTTTGTTCTACACGGCGATCTTCGAGATGCAGAAGACGCCGATGGTCGACATCATCGATCCGGCCGGCGTGGTGCGCAGCCAGGTGGTGGAAAACGCCTCGGGCACGCTGAGAATCACCCTGAACGGGGCGGAGAACCGCCGCACGCTCGCCGGCCATTTCATCGCCGAGACATTCGGCTCCGGCATCCAGCATCTGGCTTTTTCCACAGACGACATCTTCAAAACCGCCGAGGCGCTCAAGCAGAACGGCTTTCGGCCGCTTGCCATCTCGCCCAACTATTACGGCGACGTGGAGGCCCGCTTCGGGCTCGACCCGGCGCTCACCGAAAGGCTGAAGGCTGACAACATCCTCTACGACCGCGACGACAACGGCGAATATTTCCAGCTCTACAGCATGACCTATGGCGAGGGCTTCTTCTTCGAAATCGTCGAACGGCGCGGCTACAAAGGCTACGGCGCCCCAAACGCAATCTTCCGCATCGCAGCGCTCAAAAAACAGATGCGACCCGAGGGCATGCCGAAAGCCTGAGCCACCGTGGATAAGGTGGGCCGAAAACGACAAAAGCGCGCCATTGGCGCGCTTTTGTTCAGAAACTGGCTCCCCGGGCCGGATTCGAACCGGCGACCTGTCGATTAACAGTCGAATGCTCTACCGCTGAGCTACCAGGGATCAACCGCTCGGTGGCGGCGTGAGCGGGGTAATACAAATGCTTTGCCGTTTTGCCAAGCGCTTTTTGCAAAAAAATCGAACTTGGTTGTTTTATCCCCGTTTAAGCCCCATCTGCTCGGGAAAGCAGCCTTCAAGGAATAAGGAGAATGAGCTCTGGTGACTGAAGAGCGGAAGTCGACGAGATTCGGAATGGACCCCCAGAGCGGCAAGCTGGCGTTTGGCAGCTGGCAGATTCCGATGCCTCGCTCTCGTATCGGCCGCGTCGGCATCGGCCTGACGCTGATCGTCGGCGGAACGCTCGGCTTTCTGCCGGTGCTGGGCTTCTGGATGCTGCCGCTCGGTTTTCTGGTTCTCTCACACGACCTGCCCATCGTCCGGCGCAAGCGTCGCCGTATCGCCGTCTGGTGGGCGAGGCGAAAGGCCAGCAAGGCTGACAGGTGAAGCGGGTGGGCTCTTATCAGCTCAGCAGCGACGCCAAGCCCTGGCCGGCGCTGAAGGCCGCATAGGCGAGTACGCCGAAATAGATCACCGTGATCACGTTGAAGAGATAGCCGCCCAGCACGATCAGGCCGTCGCGCTGGATCATCCCGGTGGACAAGAGAAGGATCGCGATCCCCGGCAACGTGTTCGAGAACGGGATGAGGCCGAGCGGGAACATCAGCAATATGCCGGCCAGGGTGATCGCAAGTCCGTTCAGCCGGTTCATGAACCTGCCCGTCGTGAGCGCCGAGAGGCGCGGCTTCAGGAAACGGTCGAGCCGCGAAACGATATTGACGCCCTTTTCCAGGGCGGGCACGAGCTTCTTCGTGTCGAGCTGACGGTCGAGGATCTTCTTCGGCAGCCAGGGCAAGCGGTTTGCGGTAATCGCCAGGCTGATCAGAATGATGGCTGCGCCAAAAACGGTGCTGACGCCTGGAATCGAAACAGGAATGAGGAAGGGCAGCGAGGCGACGGCGCAGATGAGCAGAAGGCCCTGTTCGCCCACGGCATCCATCAGTTCGCGCAGTGTAACCGACTGGCCCCTGATCCCGTTGATGAGCTGCCGCAGTGTGCCGCTCAAAGAAGTGGAGGTGTCCTCAAATTCGATGCTTCCGTCCAAGCTGATGCTCCGCGCAGTCTCCGTCGGGTCGGATGCATAGCAGCATTCGGCATGTGAGCAAAGGCCGCGCACCCGCAGAGGCGGTATCGCAGGGTGAGAGCCGTGGGTTTCGTCGCGGCAGCCGTTCTACTTCGAAGCCATCCAGTGGTCATAGGCGCCGCAGGCCAGCACGACAGCAAGGATCGCCACCACGACAGGATTAAGCGCTGTCATGAATTCCAGATATTGCATGTCGGTCTCCTCCTACCGCATGTCCGCCCGACATCTCCCAATGGGCAATATAAGAATTCTAACACCCTTTTAGTCGCCTCGCTACTTTAGGATTCTTGCAACGAAAGCGGCGCATCCTCTTGGGAATCGCTGTGTAAAAGACGTGGGGCAAAGAAGATGTTCCGAGTGATCGAGGGCGGGATGGGCGCAGGCCCGTCACCGATTTCCTATGAGACCGCTGACGAGGTGCCGACGCGGGACGACGTGTTGCGGGAGGCCGAGAGGCGGCGCAGGGCAACGGGTTACGACAGGTGGCGCAACCGGGAGCAGCTCACGGGAATCCCGATCCCGCGCGAGATCAGCTACCTCGCAATGCAAATCGGCTACGCAGCGGAAGCTATCGGCAGATTGGCCGAGATTCCCGCCGACTTCCGCGCGGACATCTACTGGCCGGCGTGATCGGCGCCGGCAGGTGCATCAGAATAATGTCATGAAGAGATGACCGACATACATGATGCCGACAAGCGACGCTATGGTCGCGCACGCCGCTACGGCGTCGGAGACAGTGAGCTTCATACTGTTTATCGCCATCATGGCGATCCTTCTCATAAGGATATTGATGGCAACATCGCCATCGCTCACCGAATTTAAGCAAAACCTTTAAAGAAGCTCTTGATAACCATGGTTAACATCCGCTTCGTCGCAAGACATCCGTAACCTTTCGGCACGTGCACTCATCGCTGCCGCCGAAGCGGATCGCTTTGGGGGCTCGCTGATCAGCTCAGCATTTTTGCCTCTATGCTCGCAAGGACGAAGGTTTCCCGAACCTTTTCCAGAGGGATCTTTCGCTGCAGCCCGGCTGCGCATTCCTTGAGAGCCTGGAGGTAATACGTGCCTTCCCGGATCGGCCAGCGCCAGTTGAGATAATCAAGCGCTTCCCTGGGGCCTCGTATCATTTCAGGAAATCCGTATCCGATACGCACTCTGACAGGAGCACTCCACAGAACTTCATCGACTTCTGTTGCCTTACTCATCATTCCACACCTTGGCATTGCGGCGCGAAAACTCACGAGGCGAGGATTGGTTCCCCTACGGCGGCAAATTTTGATGCACGTGATTTGATGCTGGAGGAGGTGTCCGAAGTAATCAATTTTTGAAGACCGTGCAGGGGACACCCGCGGATCTGACGCGCGTGCAGAGGTCGGTTGCCTCGGCTCTGGTCGCTTTTCCGATTCTCGCGGCATAGCGGGGGCGAGAGCCGAAATTTCCGCCTTTTTGCCGGACGATGAGAGGACGTTCGTCGCTGAGGGCGGGTGGAAGTCTCGTTATTGCATTGGCGAAGAGCCGGTTGGCGACGTGCGGATTATAATGTGCGGACAGTTGCACGCCCCACGGCGCCCAGTCGGCTCCACTCAGCAGAACCGGCTCATTGAGGTTCCTCGTCTCGGCGAGCGTGACGCAGCCGTCCATGAAGGATTTTTCGGCCGCAAGGGGAGGGGCCGGCTTGTCGGGAGGAGCATCTCTCCAGGTCTCCACGGGATATCCCGTTATCGCAAACACATAGTCGCGCGTTTCGATCGGCAGGCGACCAAGCTTCAGGAATGTCTCCAGTCCGCTTTCGCCTGCGTTGTAGGCCGCCGCCGCCAGTCCGAGATTTCCGAACCGGTTCCGCAGGTCGTCGAGATAGCGGGAAGATGCCGTCAGCGCCTCGATCGCGTCGAAGCTGTTCTGCAGTCCGCGCAACCTGGCGGTTCCCGGCATGAACTGGGCAATTCCCTCGGCGCCCTTATGGCTGACGGCACCGGGCCTGAACAGGCTTTCGCGCCAGATAAGCCGCGCGAAGAACTCGGGTGGTAGGTTGCTGTCCGCCGCCGTATGCTCCAGGACCTTGCAAAGGTCATGATTGAAGCTTTTGGCGCGGATGCATAAAGGAGGCCCCCCGCCTTCCGCGCCTCGTTCGTAAAGGCACCGGTCCTCCGCTGCTTCCTCGGCCACAGCATCGCCGTAGCCCGGAAGCGGCACCACGCTCAGCGCCAATGCGCAGATGCTCCGCAGAACCCGAGAGCTCATAACCAACCTCAGCGGACCGCCGTCCAACGTTGACTGCGCGGCGATAATGCCAAAAGGACGGATGAAGAGAAACTACTTATCCGCAGGGCTGCTTTCGCTTGATTTTCGAGGCGTTGCGGGAAACGGGACGCGAACCGCAATCAGCGATGAAAAAACGGCGACATTCGGCATGAACCCGCTTGCGCCATCATTCGATTCGTTCTAAACGCCCGACACCACTCGCTCTTTATGCGTACGGACGGCCTCGTGGCGGAGTGGTGACGCAGAGGACTGCAAATCCTTGCACCCGAGTTCGATTCTCGGCGAGGCCTCCATTCTCCTTACAATCACAACAATCCGATCTTTCTTTTCGATCAAGTATTTACCATGCCGTTTTGTGTGCGGTGCAATATGGTTAATTTTTAACTTTCTCCCTCTAGGCTTGGAACAGAACGGCCTGTTCATTGCTTTATGCGCCGAACGGAGGGAAAGCGACATGATCACCAGACTTATCACCGTCCATCGCCAGCCGGCCAATGAGGGCGAAGGTACGGGTACCTTCGCCGATGGCATCTTTCCGCTGACCTCTGCCGAACAATCTGCCTTCGACAGGGATCACGGTCTGCGCACCTCCTATACCCGGGACTACGTCGTTGTCCGCCGTCTGGACGAGGCGCCGCGCGCCTACGCGTGACCCGTCTCGTTCCGGCCGGCGCTCCCCCGCGTTCCGAAATCCCCTGCGCTTTTTTGCCTCGAAGACCCGCAATGTCTTGAAAGCGGAACGCGCCGTCAGTAAGACGGGACACGAACCGCGCCTGGCGCCGGATGATTTGGGACGACTGAGATGATGGATTTCGAAGCAGCACGTACGAAGATGGTCGAGAACCAGATCCGCACCACCGATGTTACGTCGCATTCGGTTCTGCGGGCGTTTTACAACGTCCCCCGTGAAGCATTCGTGCCCGCCAAGGCCAAGTCTCTCGCTTATATCGATACAGACATCGAAGTGGCGCCCGGACGGTACCTGATGGAGGCTTCGCCGCTCGCCAAGCTTCTGCAGCTCGCAGCCGTGACCAAAAACGATGTCGTACTCGAAGTGGGTACGGGTAGCGGATATGCAACCGCCATCCTGTCGCAACTGGCCGGGTCGGTAATCTCGATCGAGGTCGACGGGGCGCTGGCGGAACAGGCAACCCGGACCCTGTCGTCGCTTGGCCATGACAATGTCGCGGTGGTGACCGGGCAATTGCAGAACGGCTATGCGAGTGAAGCGCCCTATGACCTGATCTTTGTCAACGGGGCCGTCGAGGAGGTGCCGCCCGCGCTTCTCGACCAGCTCCGGGACGGGGGGCGTCTGGTGGCCGTCGTCGGTTACGGGAACGCAGCCCAGGCAAAGGTTCTCGTGAAAGAACAAGGTGTGATCTCCGAAAGCTCCTATTTCAACGCGTCCGTGAAAGCGCTGCCGGGCTTTCACAAGGCGAAGGAATTCGTCTTCTGATCGGTCGGATAATTCCATCGTGAAAGCAGAGCCGAGCAAGCGGCTCTTTTGCTGTTTGGGGCAGGGTTCATTTGGCCTGTTTTAGAAGAGTGTGACATACGGGATTCACATCCCCAACAAAACTGTGTATCGGTAGAGCGCCTGGGGCACTTGTCATTGTTTCCAGCCCCCCCAACACCTTAAGCTAACCGCGATTCGAAACCCTTGCATTCGGGTGCGAATCGATTGCCGGTAACAGCGGGGATGAAAATGGCTCAGCCAAATGTAGCGCGTGAACCCTCCATGGAGGAAATCTTGGCCTCGATCCGCCGGATCATTGAAAGCAATGAACCGACCGCCGAGAACGCGCTCTCCCGTCCGCTTCCCCAGACTTATGGCGATGACGAACTGGAAGGCTCCGAAGACGAGGGCTTTGCGCCGGACGTGGCCGCGAATGACCGCGGCATGCCGGCTGACGTTCCTGCGTCGATTAGCCAGCCGGAGCGCACCCTGTCGCTCGCCGATGTCGCCGCCCGCGTTCGCGCCGCCTCCTCCCGGCAGCCGGAGCCGGCCCCAGCACGGGTTGCTCCGATATCCGAGCCGGGTGGAGCGCCCGCTCAGCAGGCTCGTCAGGAGGAGGCTCCGCTTCGCCCTCTGACGCCGCGCATGCCGGAACTCCGCGGGCCGCGTCCGGAACCGGCGCCTGCGGCACAAGCGGCCCCGACACCGGCGCCGACTCAGCCCGAGCCGGTTCAGCGTGTCATGCCCGTTTTCGATCCGCCTCAGCCAGCCCCTACGCGGCTTGACGCTGCCGATCGGCAAGCGCCGAAGCCGGCACCACAGAGCCTGCCGGCCAAGATCGAGGAAACGGCCAATCTGCTGTCCCTCGAAGCAGGCGCCCAGGTTGCAAAGTCCTTCGGCGAACTGGCGGCTGTTTTCAACGGTATCGAACGGCGTTCGCTGGAAGACATGGCAGGCGATATGCTGCGGCCGATGCTGCAGGAATGGCTGGACGACAACCTGCCGACATTGGTCGAGCGTCTCGTGCGCGAGGAGATCGAACGCGTGGCCCGCGGCCCGCGCCGCTGATCCGTACCCGAGACCGATGATGCTGCCGCTCCGGTGACGGGGCGGCTTTTTTATTGACTTGGAACACCCCATCCTATTTACACCGCGATACCTCTCAAAGAACAGAACCGGGTCAGGAAATGCTCGAAAAGACCTATGATTCCGCAGCCGTAGAACCGAAAATCGCGCAAGCCTGGGACGAGGCGGACGCCTTCCGCGCCGGGGCGAACGCAAAACCGGGGGCGGACACCTTCACGATCGTGATCCCGCCACCGAATGTGACCGGTTCGTTGCATATGGGGCATGCGCTCAACAACACGCTGCAGGACATCATGGTCCGCTTCGAGCGCATGCGCGGGAAGGACGTGCTGTGGCAGCCGGGCATGGACCATGCGGGTATTGCCACCCAGATGGTCGTCGAGCGGCAGTTGATGGAGCGCCAGCTTCCCGGCCGACGCGAAATGGGCCGCGAGGCTTTCGTCGAGAAAGTCTGGGAATGGAAGGCGGAGTCCGGCGGCCTGATCTTCAATCAGCTGAAGCGTCTCGGCGCCTCCTGCGACTGGTCGCGCGAACGCTTCACCATGGATGAAGGTTTGTCCGAAGCCGTTCTTGAAGTCTTCGTGACGCTCTACAAGGAAGGCCTGATCTACAAGGACAAGCGTCTCGTCAATTGGGACCCCAAATTGCTCACCGCGATTTCCGACCTCGAAGTCGAACAGGTCGAGATCAAGGGCAATCTTTGGCATCTGCGCTACCCGCTCGAGCCGGGCGTCACCTATCAGTATCCGGTCGCCTTCGATGAGGACGGCAAGGCTACCGAATACGAGACGCGCGACTACCTGGTCGTAGCGACGACGCGGCCCGAAACCATGCTGGGCGATACCGGCATTGCCGTGAATCCGGAAGATGAGCGCTACAGAGCGATCGTCGGCAAGCATGTCATTCTGCCGATCGTCGGTCGACGCATCCCGATCGTCGCCGACGGCTATGCCGATCCGTCCGCGGGTACGGGGGCGGTGAAGATCACGCCTGCCCACGATTTCAACGACTTCGAAGTCGGCAAGCGGGCGGGACTCAGCGCCATCAACATCATGAACATCGACGGCACGATAGCCATCAAGGAAAACGAGGACTTCCTCGAAGGCCTCGATCATCCGGCTGCGCTTCACGGCGCCTGGGATCGCCTCGAGGGCCAGGACCGCTTTACCGCGCGAAAGATCATCGTCGAAATCTTTGAGGAAGCGGGCCTGCTCGACAGGATCGAGCCGCACAAGCACATGGTGCCGCATGGCGACCGCGGCGGAGTGCCGATCGAGCCCCGGCTGACCGAGCAGTGGTATGTGGATGCCCATACGCTTGCTCAGCCGGCGATCGCTGCGGTTCGCGAAGGCCGCACCAAATTCGTCCCGAAGAACTGGGAAAAGACCTATTTCGAATGGATGGAGAATATCCAGCCCTGGTGCATCTCGCGCCAGCTCTGGTGGGGACACCAGATCCCGGCCTGGTATGGCCCGGACGGCCAGGTTTTCGTCGAGAAGACGGAAGAAGAGGCGCTACAGGCGGCCATCCAGCACTATCTTGCTCATGAGGGGCCGATGAAGGCCTTCGTTCAGGATAAGCTCGAGAACTTCAAGCCGGGCGAAATCCTGACGCGCGACGAAGATGTGCTGGATACCTGGTTCTCCTCGGCCCTATGGCCGTTCTCGACCCTCGGCTGGCCGGATCAGACGATTGAGCTTGAGAAATATTACCCGACCAGCGTTCTCGTCACCGGCTTCGATATCATCTTCTTCTGGGTCGCCCGCATGATGATGATGGGACTTCATTTCATGAAGGATGAAGAGGGCAATCCGGTCGAGCCATTCCATACGGTCTATGTTCACGCGCTGGTGCGGGACAAGAACGGCCAGAAAATGTCGAAATCCAAGGGCAACGTCATCGACCCGCTGGAACTGATCGATGAATATGGCGCGGACGCCCTGCGCTTCACGCTGGCGATCATGGCCGCTCAGGGCCGCGACGTCAAACTCGATCCGGCGCGTATTGCGGGCTATCGCAACTTCGGCACCAAACTCTGGAACGCCACGCGCTTTGCCGAGATGAATGGCGTCAAGGGCGATGCGGCATTCGTTCCAGAGACGACGACGCTCACCATCAATCGCTGGATTCTCACGGAGCTTTCCGCAACGATCAGCGACGCGACCGAGGCGATCGAGAGCCAACGCTTCAACGAGGCGGCCGGCGCACTCTACCGTTTCGTCTGGAACCAGGTCTGCGACTGGTATCTCGAATTCCTGAAGCCGATCTTTGCGAGCGATGACGAAAAGGCCAAAGCGGAAGCCCAGGCCTGCGCGGCCTATGTTCTGGAAGAGACCTATAAGCTCCTTCATCCTTTCATGCCCTTCATGACGGAAGAGCTTTGGGCCCATACCGATACCCGCGATGGCCTGCTCTGCCACGCCGATTGGCCGGCGCCAGAATTTTCCGACACGGCGGCGGCCGAAGAGATCAACTGGTTGATCGATCTCGTGACCGGCCTTCGTTCGGCGCGCGCCGAGATGAACGTTCCGCCTTCGGCCGTGGCTCCGCTGATCGTCGTGGGCGCCAACGAGACCAGCCAGACGCGGCTCAAGCGTCACGAGGCTGCGATCCGCCGTCTCGCTCGCGTGGAAAGCATCGACCTTGCGGATATTGCGCCCAAGGGGGCCGCTCAGATCGTCGTGGGAGAGGCTACGGCCTGCCTGCCGCTCGGCAATCTGATCGACCTGACTGCCGAACGTGCGCGGATCGAGAAGGCCATAGGCAAGACGGCCGACGAAATGGATCGCATCGGCAAGAAACTGGCGAACGAGAAATTCGTCGCCAATGCCGATCCCGAAGTGGTTGCAGCCGAACGCGAACGCTTCGCCGAACTCGAGGTGCAGACGGCCAATCTGAAAACGGCGCTTCTCAGAATCACCGAAGCAGGCTGATTCGCCCCACATCGCTTTGAGCAAATGCCGCGCCGAAACAGGCGCGGCATTTCTTTTTCAGGCTTCGTCAATCTGTCGCAAAAATGTGCAGCCGCTTGCTTTCGAGAAAGCCGCAATGTTGCCACATTGACACATAATCCAACCGAAAAGTAATAAATTTCTAATATTCTGGATCTGTATTACTAGAAGGCAGAAAAATTTTGCGACATATAGTCGCTTCGGTCTGGTTCCTCAGTTTTTTACGTAAATCATGACCTTCCACCCCCGGAAGGTTCAGGACAGCTGAAAGTTGTCAATCAGAGGGAAACATTTAGAGTGATTCCGATCACTTACCAGGGAGTGGGAGCAATTATGGTAAGAACAATAATATCGAGGGGTCTCTTGGTTGTTGCCGCAGGTTGCGGACTGCAGTCGACGGCCCTAGCGGGAGGACTTGAGCGGGGCGGTTATAATATCGACCTGCTTTTCGATCCTTCGCAGTTCGCAGTGGAGTCGAGCGCTACCTTCGTCATGCCTCAGCGCAAGGTGAAGAACGTAGTCGATACAAATACTCTCCCGATCCCTGCGCCGAACCTCAATACGCTCGGCTACTCGACGTCTGCCGACGATAGTGAAAACTATTGGTCGCCCCGGATCGGCGCAAAGGCTGGGTATAACGGCCTGGATTGCATGTTCGACTATTCGCAGCCCTATGGCGCCCACACGAAGCCTGGTGCGCGCTGGGCGGGTGCCTACGACAACATCGAGACGAAAGTTAACAGCGATAACTATGCTCTGACTTGCTCTTATCGTTTTGACGTGGGCCCGGGACAGCTTCGCGTCATCGGTGGTGCCAACTACCTTCAGATGGATGGCTTTAAAGAGCGCCTGCTTGTAGCTCCGGAACTGATAGGTTTTGCCGCTAGCGGCGTCGGTCGTCTTGATCTTGAAGCGGACGGATGGGGTTGGCGCGCCGGCCTCGCCTATGAAATTCCGGAATATGCGTTTCGCGCAAGTCTTATGTACTACAGCGAAGTGAAATTGAAGGAAATCACGGGCACGGTCGACCTGACTCAGGTACCTGCCATAGTCAGCCCTCTCGGCGGCCTGATATTGCCGGTAGAGGGATCGACGTCCATGCCGGACGCTCTCGAATTGAAGGTTCAATCCGGTATCGCTCCCGGTTGGCTCGCATTCGGTTCGGTCAAGTGGACCGATTGGAGCCAGTTGCAGCGTATTGCGTTCTATAACAGCGGGGTCGAAATCACGTCTCTCGATCTCGGTTATCGGGACGGCTGGACGGTCACCGGCGGTATTGGCCATAAGTTCAACGATCAGTGGAGCGGCGCTCTGAGCGTTACCTGGGATCGCGGGACATCCCAGGAGTTTGGCACCCAGACCGATAGCTGGCTCTTCGGTGCAGGCGTTGCCTATTCGCCAAATCAGAATGTCGAGATTCGCCTTGGTGGTGTGGTCGGCATTCTGACTGGGGGAGATTCCAGCGGCACGGTGATCGATGGAACGCCGGCCGGTCACAGGGCGACCTATGAGTACGACGACGATCTGGTTGCGGCTCTGTCGACTTCCCTCAAGATCAAGTTCTGATCTTTCCATCATCAAGAAAAAGCCCGGTTGCGACCGGGCTTTTTTGTGGCCGCGCGCAAATTGCGACAGATAAAGTCGTCGTTCCGATTGTGACGATTTGGCAACATTTTTTTGGGACGATCGTCAGGCGCATCGAGAGGATGCGTTCTGTCCATTTCCCGCCACAAACGAAGCGCAGCGATAAACGGACAGCAGGGGCGGACCGCGGGGGCGGGGCGCAAGTTTGGAGTATCATGGGCGGGTTTTCCAAAGAAATGCCGGGGCTCTGGCACAACGGCAGCCGTGTATCGGCGCCGATATGCTTCGCCGTACTTCCACCGGCAATGGGTCCAAGTGTTGCCGAAAACGGCACGTACAGTTTCCGACGCCTGTCAGGAGGAGTGGCCGGTGGACATGCCCGTCAAAGCCTCTCTGCAAAGACACGGAGTGCTCGAGCTGCGGCCGCCTGCCGCGTAGCTTCGCAGCAGAGTGAAAGAAACTGAAACATGCCGAAGTCTGACATCGGATCCATGAGAGTATTGCTTCTTGGAATGTCGCTCGCCTCGCTATTGGCGGGTTCGGCCTCGGCCTTTGACATCAAGTCCGGCGTGACCAAGGAGTCAGGCCCGTTCGATCTCTTCAAGTTTGGCTTCAAGGCCTATAAGAACGGCCAGAAGGAAGACGCTGTCGAGGCCTATCGGTATGCGGCCGAGAAAGGCCATACCGGCTCGCGCTGGGCGCTTGCCAATATGTATGCCTATGGCGACGGCGTGGCGAAGGATGATTTCGAAGCCTTCAAGATCTACAACGAGATCGCCGCTCAGGGGGTGGAGCCCGGCTCGGAAGATACGAGTTTCTTCATCAACGCGCTGTTGTCGCTTGCAAATTATTATCGACGCGGCATTCCCGGCAGCCCCGTGAAGCCTGACCTGTCGCAGGCGCGTCAGCTCTATTTCCAGGCGGCATCGACCTTTGGCGTGGCGGAAGCCCAGTTCCAGCTGGCCAAGATGATCCTTGCGGGAGAGGGCGGCACCGCCAATATCCAGCAGGCCAAGAAATGGCTGAACCAGGCCCGCAAAAACGGCCACGCGGGCGCGATGTCCGTCTTCGGCAACGTGCTCTTCCAGGAGGGCCAGACCGTGCGTGGACTGGCTTTCATGACGGCCGCGCTCGACAAGTGTTCTGCCAAAGAGTGCAACTGGATGCAGCAGCTGCAGGAGCAGGCTTTCTCCGTCGCCGGTGAGGAGGACCGCCGCGGAGCAGTCGCGCTCTCGCAGCAATTTGCCCAGGGCGCCGACTAGACCCGCACTGCTTCAGCCAAAATCGAAGATACCGATGACAGGCACGTGGTCCGACGGCTTTTCCCAAGCCCGCACATGCTTTTCGATCGCGGTGGACTTCAGCCGGTCGAGGGCTTCCGCCGAGAGGAGCAGGTGGTCGATGCGGATGCCGTTGTTCTTCTGCCAAGCGCCGGCCTGATAATCCCAGAAGGAATAAAGCTTCGTCGCGTCCGTCGTTGCGCGCACGGCATCGACAAGGCCGAGATTTTCCAGGCGCCGGAAAGCCGCGCGAGTTTCGGGCAGGAAGAGCGCGTCGGTCGCCCACACCGCCGGGTCGAAACAATCGTGCGGTTCGGGAATGACATTGTAGTCGCCGGCCAGGATCAGCGGCTCTTCGAGTAATAGGCACTCCTCAGCATGCCGCCGCAGCCGCTCCATCCAGGCAAGCTTATAGGGGTATTTAACCGGATCCTCGGCCGGATTGCCGTTCGGCAGGTAGATGGACGCCACGCGGATCGCCCCGCCTGCAACGGAGAAAACACCTTCGATATAACGGGACTGCTCGTCGCCTTCACCGCCAGGCAGGCCGCGAAGCACCTCGTCGGGACGGGTCTTCGACAACAGGGCTACTCCGTTGAAGCCTTTCTGCCCATGCGTCTCGACGTGATAGCCGAGCGCCTCGATTTCCAGCCGCGGAAAGTTCTCGTCGACCGATTTGATCTCCTGAAGGCAGACGATGTCGGGTTGGGAATCGGCAAGCCATTGACGCAAATTGTCGATGCGCGCCTTCACGCCGTTGATGTTCCAGGTGGCTATCTTCATGGGCCGTCCCTTCCTCTTTCGCTTCCTCTTTTAGCGAAAGAGGAAGCGTTGGGAAGGGCAAAGATCGGTGTCAGACCGAGAAGCTCGTACCGCAGCCGCAGCTTGCGACGGCATTCGGGTTCCTGATCTGGAAGGACTGGCCGAGCAGGTTATCGACGAAATCGATTTCGGAGCCGGCCATGTAGACGAGCGAAAGACTGTCGATCAGCACCTTGGCTTCCCCATTGGCGACGACGACATCGTCGGCTTCCGGCGCTTCGGCGAGATCGAACTTGTAGGAAAAGCCGGAACACCCTCCGCCTTCGACGGAGACACGCAGCGCCTGCTTGCCTTCTTCGCTGGCGACGATTTCCGTAATGCGCTTTGCGGCGGCATCCGAAAGAGTTACATTTATGTCCATATCCGTCTCCTGCCGGGTTCAAGGCCCGGTGAGTTCCGGGCAAAATCCCGGAGATTCCCGTCACCGGCGTTGCGCACGGCTTCACTATAGGTATGAAGGCTTGAACGGCGCGTCAATGGCCGGCTTGGAACGAAGAGACAGGTGAACGAATGACGATTGATACCGGTGCCCTCGGCTTTGGCAGCGGCGAACGGGCCGCCTATGCCGCCAATCCCTGGGCTTCGCGCGGCCGGCTCTTTCCGGAGCCGAGCAGTCTGACGCGTTCGGAGTTCCAGCGCGACCGCGATCGTATCGTCCACACGACTGCATTCCGCCGTTTGAAGCACAAGACTCAGGTCTTTATCAGCCCCGACGGCGATCATTACCGTACGCGGCTCACCCACACGATCGAAGTTGCTCAAATTGCCCGAGCGCTCGCGCGTGCCCTCAAGCTGGACGAGGATTTGGCCGAGGGCGTCGCGCTCGTTCATGATTTTGGCCATACGCCCTTCGGACACACGGGGGAGGACGCACTCCACGAATTGCTCGAACCCTATGGCGGCTTCGACCACAATGCCCAATCGCTCAGGATCGTCACCAAGCTGGAACGCCATTATGCGGAGTTCGACGGCCTTAATCTCACCTGGGAAAGCCTGGAGGGGCTCGTCAAGCACAACGGCCCACTCCTGACCAAAACGGGTGAGGGTACCCGCGGGCCCGTTCCGCAGCCGATTCGTGACTATTGCGAACTGCACGATCTGGAGCTGGCGAGCTATGCGAGCCTTGAAGCTCAGGTCGCCGCGATTTCAGACGATATCGCCTACAATACCCACGATATCGATGACGGCCTGCGTTCGGGGCTTTTGACCTTTGAGATGCTGGAGGATGTCCCTTTCCTCGCCAAGGTCATGGCGGACGTAAGGCAGCGTTATCCGCATCTGGAAGCAAGCCGCTTCACCTACGAAATCACTCGCCGGCAGATCACCCACATGGTGGAGGACGTGATCGGCGTCACGCAGGACAATCTGCGGAAGCTGCGGCCGCAGAGCGCCGACGATGTTCGCAACTCCGATCAGGTCATGGCCACTTTTTCCGGCGAAGTTGCCGAGACCGATCGCTGTATCAAGAAGCTTCTGTTCTCGCGGATCTACCGGCATCCCGAAATCATGCGAATTCGTGCGGGCGCGGCCCAGATTCTCTCCGATCTCTTCAACGCCTACATGAACGATCCGACCCTTATGCGCAGCCACTATTGGGTGAACCACATTGCCGGCCTGAACGAGGGTGCAAAAGCCCGCCATGTGGCCGATTATCTGGCCGGCATGACCGACACCTATGCCGTCAGGGCGCATGGCGAGCTGTTTGACCAGACTCCCGATTTGCGATAGGCAGCCGCCAACAACAACGGCTTTTCAAGGGCCCGCGCGGCAGTCTTGCGCGGATGAGTGATATGAATCTGTTTGCCGACTTCGAAAATAGAATTAAGAATGCTTTGGAAGAACTTGATATTATCAAGGAAAAGCGAAGCGAAGTCGATTTCGGGCGTGTTGCGGTCGAACCCCCGCGCGACCAGAGCCACGGCGACGTAGCAACCAATGCGGCCATGGTGCTGGCCAAGCCGCTTGGCACGAATCCACGTGCGCTTGCCGATATTATCGCTGTAGCGTTGCGTGACGATCCTGATATCAGCGAAGTGTCCGTTGCCGGCCCTGGCTTCATCAATATCCGTCTTTCCACCGGCTATTGGCAACGCCTGCTGGCTTCGATGATCGAGCAGGGCACAAGCTATGGCCGTTCCACTGTCGGCGCGTCCAAAAAAGCAAATGTCGAATATGTCTCGGCCAATCCCACCGGACCCATGCATGTCGGTCATTGCCGTGGCGCGGTGGTGGGCGACGCGCTTGCCAACCTCATGGCATTCGCCGGCTACGATGTCACCAAGGAATATTATATCAACGACGCGGGCAGCCAGATCGACGTGCTGGCGCGTTCGGTCTTCCTGCGCTACCGCGAGGCGCTCGGAGAGACGATCGGCGAAATCCCGTCGGGTCTCTATCCGGGAGACTATCTGGTTCCTGTCGGACAGGCGCTTGCCGAGGAATATGGCCCGCGTCTGCATAACATGTCGGAAGAGGATTGGCTGCCTATCGTCAAGGACAAGGCGATCGACGCTATGATGACGATGATCCGCGAGGATCTCGATGCGCTGAACGTTCACCACGACATCTTCTTTTCCGAACGCGCACTGCATGCCGGTGGAGCGCAGCGTATTCGCGCCGCCATCAATGACCTGACCTTCAAGGGGCATGTCTATCGCGGTACCCTGCCGCCGCCGAAGGGGCAGCTGCCCGAGGATTGGGAAGATCGCGAGCAGACGTTATTCCGTTCGACCGAGGTGGGCGACGACATCGATCGGCCGCTGATCAAGTCCGACGGAAGCTATACCTATTTTGCAGCCGACGTTGCTTATTTCAAAGACAAGTTCGACCGCGGCTACGACGAGATGATCTATGTGCTCGGCGCGGACCATGGTGGGTATGTAAAACGCCTGGAAGCGCTGGCGCGTGCCGTTTCCGGCGGCAAGGCCAAGCTGACGGTGCTTTTGTGTCAGTTGGTCAAGCTGTTCCGCAATGGCGAGCCGGTGAAGATGTCCAAACGTTCCGGCAATTTCGTGACCCTGCGCGAAGTGGTCGACGAGGTCGGCCGTGACGCGGTTCGTTTCATGATGCTCTACCGGAAGAGTTCAGAGCCGCTCGACTTCGACTTTGCCAAGGTGACGGAGCAGTCGAAGGACAATCCGGTCTTCTACGTGCAATATGCCCATGCCCGTTGCGCGTCGGTGTTCCGGCAGGCGCAGAAGGCATTTCCGGATCTCGATATCGAATCACTCGATCTGGCGGCCCACGCAAACCTGATCTGCGAAGAGAACGAGTTGCGGTTGATCGCCAAGCTTGCAGAATATCCACGGGTTGTTGAGGCTGCGGCCGTTGCGCAGGAGCCGCATCGACTTGCATTTTACCTCTATGATCTGGCAAGTTCTTTCCACGGCCATTGGAGCAAGGGCTCCGAAAATGCCGACTTACGCTTTGTTAACGATAAGAACCGACAATTGAGCGTCGCCAGGCTTGGGCTGGTGCATGCTGTCGCCTCTGTTTTGAAGTCCGGACTTGCTATAACAGGCACAGCAGCACCAGAAGAAATGCGCTAGAATCGCCACCATTTCCCCACATTGCACTGGCATATGCGTTGTAATGTAGGTGAGTGGACGAGGTAATGGCAGACAACAACCTTGCGCGTAGCCGGAATGATTTGCCGGATTTCTTTGCCGATGATGACCCGCTGGCCGAACTTGCCCGCATTGTAGGTTACGAAGATCGGCCCGTCACTAAGCAGGCGTCGCCGTTTGGCGATGATGCTTATTCGTCTCGTCGCGACCCTGCTTTTAATCTGGAGGACGAACTCCTGCAGGAGTTCGAACGCTACGATGCGCCGCGTCTTGACCCGATTCACGACATAAGCATTGACGACGCGCCGCGTGCGGTTTTGTTTGCCGAGCCGGAATTCGATGGCGCCGTGGAAACTGCGGCGGAATATCCTCCGGCATTGCTGCCGGGCGACCGTGACAGCTTAGACGGTGAAGCTTTCTCTGTTAGCGATGACGAGCCGTCGTATCCGGCCGGAAGCTATCGCGACGTATCCGCCTCGGAACCGGCTGCTGCCGAAATTTCCGATGCCGATCGCATCGAGCCGGTCTTCGACCTGCCCGATCTGCCGGCCGTCGAAGCCGTTTCCGAAGCGCCGTCGACTGGCGTAGCCGGGGCCGTCGATGGATTTGATGATGAATTCGACCTAGCTGCCGAGCTGGAGACTTCCATTGGCTCCGAGCCCGCCGTTGACAGCGAGCCGGAGGTAAAGCCGGAGCCGAGAGCCAAGACCGGCTATATTCCGGGCTTCCGCATGCCGCTGGCAAATTTCAACGTTGCGCGGGCACCGGAGCCGGCTCCACGTGCGCAGCCTGTGGCGCCCCAGCCGGTCGAAGAAGCCCTGGACCTGCCGGTGCTCGAGGATCTGCCGGTTCTGGGCGCTACCACGCCTGTCCACGAAGTGCCGGTCACGGCGTCGCAGACGGAGAAATTTGAACAGGCAAAAGCTCCGGCTTCCGCTGCCGTCTCGCCCGTCGCCACTGAGCCCGCTCCGCCGGCTTCGATCGAGCCCTCGGCTGTCGCATCGTCTCAAGCCGAGGTTCGGTCCGAACCGGAGAGCCGGTTTTCGGAACTTGACGAACTGATCTACGACGTTCAGCGATATTCGCTTGCTGCCACCCGCGAGAAACCCGACTCACCTGCCGTTGTCGAGGACACGGCGGCTGTCGCCGCTGTGCCCGCCGCGAACCCTGCGCCGGAAACGATTGTTCCGGTAGCTGTTGCCCCGGCCATCGAGGCGCGGGCCGCAGAGGACGCAGCGATCGACGAATTCGACCCCTTCTCCGACGACGAGTTCGAGATCGCGCTCGATGATCTGGAGCTCGACCTTGCCGAGTTGATCGTCGAAGAAACGAAAAAACAGCCCGAACAAACTGCCAGGCCTGCTCTGGAATCAGAAACGGTGTCATACGAGCCGGAAATTGCCGCTGCCCGTACCATGCCTTCAGCAGTGGCAGTTCCGGCGATGGAACCGGAGGCGAGGGAGGAGACGGATCTTGTCGCCGAGCTCCCCTTCGATCCGGCCCAGATTGCCGATGCGGAAGACCATGTTGAGGCGATAGCCGAGCTCGACGTTCCGTCGCTGCCGGCCGAGGAGCCCGAGCAGGCGCCGGCCTATCGTCCGGACTACGACCTCGATATCGACGCCGAATTGGCGACGCTCCTGATGACGCCAGAAAAGGCGCAGCCGACGCCCGCGCGCAAGCCGGAAGTCGATATTGCTTCCATGGCGCCGGCGACGGCAAACCGCTCTGTTCAGGCGAGCCAGCCGCCGAGCTATTCCGACCTCGACGACTTCGAACGGGCGCTGGAAGAAGATTTCCGCCGCAGCCTTTCGGCTCCGTTGCAGCCGGCCGCACACGAAGAACTGCACTACGGCGAGGCCGATTATCTGGCAACCGTGGAAAATGCGCGTCGCTCTGCGGTCGGCCGCTTTGCCGTTCCGCTGGCTCTGGTGGGTGTTGTCATTCTCGGCGGCATCGGTGCCTATGCGTGGTTGGGCAGCAGTGCGCCCGGTAACGTCGCAAGCGGCGAGCCGGTCGTTATCGCCGCTGATACGGACCCGATAAAAGTCGCTCCGGAGAACCCGGGCGGCAAGACTGTTCCGAACCAGGACAAGGCCGTCTACGACCGCGTTGCGGGTGTATCGGCCCAGGATCCGAAGCAGCCGACATTGATTTCCTCCAGCGAGGAACCGGTGGATGTCGTCCAGAAGACCCTGATGCCGGATTCGCTGCCGCTTGAAGGTGAGAACGAGATCGAACCGGTGGAAGTGGCGGACACAAAGGATGCGCGCCTGCTGCCGCAGGACGAACCTCAGGAGACCGCCGCGGCAGAGCAGCCGCCGGTGACCATCATGCCGCGCAAGGTCAAGACGATGATCGTGCGGCCCGACGGCAAGCTTGTCGAACAGGAAGTTCCTGCCCCGGCGCTTGCCGCCCCGGAGACCGAAAAGCTGCCCGCGGCCGGCACGAAGCCGGTGGAGGTCGCAGCCGTTCCCGCCAATTCTCCGGTTTCCGCTCCCGCAACGCCGGTTCAAACTCGGCCGGTCTCGGCAGCGCCGAATGCGAATGTCGCACCGGTTGCCGCACCGACAACGGCCGCGCCCGAGCCGATGAATACCGGTACGCCAGCTCCGGCGTCGCCAGTTGTCGACCCGGCTGCCACCCAGGCGGCCGCACCCGCTGCCGTTCCCGCCGTTGAGACGTCGGCGCCAGTCATCAAGGCCCCTGTTCCGAGGGCACGTCCGGCGGAACAGCCGGTCAATGTGGTTGCTGCGGTGACCGATCAGGGCAATATTCGTGCTCCTGGCCAGCCTGCCTCTCAACAGGTTGCCTCGGCGTCCGCCCAGGCGGCTCCCGTCGGCGAAGGTGGCTACGTGATCCAGATTGCGTCGCTGCCGTCGCAGGCCGAAGCCCAAAAATCCTACCAGAGCCTGTCAGCGAAATTCGGCAGCGTGATTGGCGGCCGCGGCGTCGATATCAAGGCCGCGGAAGTTGCCGGCAAGGGTACGTTCTATCGCGTTCGCATTCCTGCAGGCGGCAAGAACGATGCCGTGGCGCTCTGCGAAAAATATCGCGCCGCCGGCGGAAGCTGCCTTGTCGCAAGATAGGCAACAGCAATGAATGGAAAGGCGGGGCGCTTGGCGCCCCGTTTTTCGTTTGGGCTTCCATCGACTAAGATGGCGCCATGACCGAATCAAAAGCCATGATCCTGGGCTCGAGCGGCCCGACCCTCACCGCCGACGAAATCGCGCTTTATAGGGATGAACGTCCCTGGGGCTTTATCCTGTTTGCCCGCAACTGCCTCGAGCCGAAGCAGATTTCCGATCTCGTCGCAGCCATGCGCGACGCAGTTGGGAGGCCTGAAGCGCCGGTGCTGATCGATCAGGAAGGGGGCCGCGTGCAGCGCATCCGGCCGCCGATGATCGAGCGTTATCCCTCGGCCGCCGCACTTGGCGAGCTCTATAGACGGGACCGGTCCAAGGGACTGCGCGCCGCATGGCTGATGTCGCGTCTGCATGCCTTCGACCTCATGAAATTTGGTATCAACGTCGATTGCCTGCCGGTACTCGACGTGCCGATCGAGGGGGCAAGCAACGTGATCGGCGATCGTGCCTATGGGTTCGATCCGAAGACCGTGTCGGACATGGGCCGGGCGGCGGCGGCGGGACTGAAGGCCGGCGGCATGCTGCCGGTCATGAAGCATATCCCAGGCCACGGACGCGGCATGGCGGATTCTCACCATGAACTGCCTGTTGTCGCCGCCTCCCGGGCCGAGCTCGAAGCGCACGATTTCCTGCCGTTCATGGCGCTCAAGGACGAGCTTATGGCGATGAGCGCGCACATCGTCTTTACGGCGATCGATCCAGCCGAACCGGCGACCATTTCTCGAAAGGTGATCGAGGAAGTCATCCGCGGCCATATCGGCTTCGACGGCCTCTTGATGTCCGACGACACCTCGATGAACGCTCTGAAGGGCACGATCGGAGAGCGTGCAGCGAGAATCGTTGGGGGTGGTTGCGATATTATCTTGCATTGCAACGGCGTCATGGAAGAAATGAAAGCCGTGGTGAAGGAGGCGATCCCGCTCGCCGGCGAGGCGCTGAGGCGCGCCGAAGCGGTAGAGCGAGCCTTCGGGCGGGGTGATGGGGCTGACGAATCGGCTCTGCGCGCCGAGTTTCATGGGCTGCTTGCCGTCTCCTGACGGCGACGGACAGAGTGAGGTTGGGAATGGCCGTGACGACATCGCAGAATGCCATTCCGATGGACAAGCTGTGGCAAGAACCGGAACGGGCCGCAGACGATCCGGCGCTGGTGATTGATGTCGGTGGTTTCGAAGGTCCGCTCGACCTGCTGCTTCATCTTGCCCGCAACCAGAAGGTCGATCTTGCCCGCATTTCCGTGCTGGCGCTGGCAGAGCAATATCTCCAGTTCATCGAGAGTGCCAGACGGGTGCGCATAGAACTCGCGGCCGATTATCTCGTCATGGCTGCCTGGCTGGCGTATCTGAAATCCAAACTCCTCATACCGCAGCAGGCAAGGGGCGATGACGGCCCGAGCGGCGAGGAGATGGCGGCAACGCTCGCCTTCCGTCTGAAGCGGCTGGAGGCGATGCGGGAAGCGGCAACGCGGCTTGTCAATCGCAATCGCCTCGGCCGTGACGTATTCGCCCGCGGCGCGCCGGAGCATATTCCGCATCGGGTGCAGTCTGCCTATGACGCCACGCTTTACGATCTCCTCTCGGCCTATGCCAATCTGCGGCAACGCGGCGCGGTTACGCAGGTGACGATCGAAAAGCGCAAAGTCTGGTCGCTGGCCGACGCTCGCAACCTGTTGACCCGGATGCTCGGCGAAATCGCCGATTGGACAGCGCTGCAACACTATCTGTTGCCTTATCTGCCGCCGGAGGACCGGATCACCGCAACCGCGAGCGCCTTTGCCGCATCGTTGGAACTGGTGCGCGAGGGCAGGCTCGAAATTCGCCAGGATGGGGCATTTCAGCCGATCTATTTGCGCAAGGGGCAATCCTCGGGAACGACGAACCCCCTGCTGCAAGCCATGGCAGGAGACGTCGATTGACGCCTGACGAGGATGACGATCTGCCGGTGATGGAAACCGAAGAAGGCGAAACCGAGCCGATGTCGCTGATCGAGGTCGAGCGGATAGCGGAGGCGCTGGTCTTTGCCTCCTCCGAGCCGGTTCCGGAAGCCTTTCTTTCCGAACGCCTGCCGCGCGGCACCGATGTCGGCGCTGTGATGCGTCGGCTGATGGAGGCCTATGCGCCGCGTGGCGTTAACCTCATCAGGACGGGCGATCGGTGGGCCTTTCGTACGGCGGCGGACCTCTCGTTCGTCATCCGCAAGGATGAGAACGAGGCAAAGAAACTATCGCGGGCGGCGCTCGAGGTGCTGGCGATCATCGCCTATCACCAGCCGGTCACGCGTGCCGAGATCGAGGAGATCCGCGGCGTCCAGACATCCAAAGGCACGCTCGACGTGCTGATGGAAGCCGGCTGGGTGCGCTTCCGCGGCCGCCGTCGAACGCCGGGGCGCCCTGTGACGCTCGGCACGACCGTGGAATTCCTCGACCATTTCGGCCTTGAGGAGCTGCGCGACCTGCCGGGTCTCGAAGAATTGAAGGCGGCCGGCCTTCTCTCCGGTCGCATCCCTCCGGGCTTTGCCATACCGATACCGCAGAATGTCGACGAGCTTGCGGAGGACGAGGATCCGATCACGCAGCTCGACCTCGAGGAGCTTGGGCTCTTGACACCCGGCGGGGAAGCGGACGAATAGCGTCGAACTGTCGAAACAGCCCGAACTGCGGGTGCAAACGGGCATTGTCATGACCACACAGACGGCCAGCGGGGAGACCAGACGAAAGACGGGCGTCACTTTCGCGTCGCGCCTGGCGTTCGAGGATATCCGGCATTCCTACCATGGCAAGGAGACGATTCGCGGGATCTCGCTCGCGGCGGAACCCGGAGAAGTCCTGTGCCTGCTCGGTCCCTCCGGCTCCGGCAAGACGACCTTGCTGCGGATTGCCGCGGGTTTAGAGGCTCAAAGCCATGGCCGGATCGTCATCGACGGCCGCGAAGTTGCTGGTCCGCAAGGTTTCCTACCTCCGGAAAAGCGCGGCGTTGGGCTGATGTTCCAGGATTTCGCACTCTTTCCACATATGACGGTGCTGGAAAACGTTCGCTTCGGGTTGACGGCGCTCTCTGCCAAAGAGGCAATCGCGGAAGCCGGAGCCGCATTGGAGCGCGTCGGCTTGTCGCACCACGCGGCAAAATATCCCCACGCGCTCTCGGGCGGGGAGCAGCAGCGCGTCGCGCTTGCCCGTGCGCTGGCGCCGAGGCCGGGCGTACTTTTGATGGATGAGCCCTTTTCCGGCCTCGACTCCAGGTTAAAGGATACCATCCGGACTGACACATTGACGATCCTGAAGGAGAGTCGCGCAACGGCGATCGTTGTCACGCATGATGCCGAGGAGGCTATGCGGATGGCAGACCGGATTGCGCTTCTAAGGGACGGATCCCTTGTGCAGCTAGGCGCGCCGGCCGATCTCTACAACCGCCCTTGCAGCTTGTTTGCCGCCGCTTTCTTTTCGGAAATCAATGAGTTGTCGGGTGTCGTCAAGGATGGTGCAGCCCAGACGCCGTTAGGCACGGCGCCGGCAGAGGGGTTGGCTGAAGGCAGTCAGGTCTCCGTAGCAGTAAGACTGTCTGATGTCGATGTCGCTGCTGAAGGGGGCGCGGTCGAAGCCCGCATCCTGTCGCGCAGGTTCCTGGGGATTGTAGAATTGCTCACCCTTGCGGTTGCCGGAAGCGACGATCCCATCCGCGCCCGGGTGCGCGCCGGTCGAGTTGCGCCGGGGGTTCACGACGTCTCTGTAACGGTCGCGCCCCGAGACATTTTGGTGTTTGAAAAAGCACCATAAAGAGCTTACATCGATAATACGGTTCTAATGGAGTAGACTATGGGTTCTTTTAGTGTGTGGCACTGGCTGATCGTTCTGGTCATCGTGCTCGTTCTCTTCGGACGCGGCAAGATTCCGGAATTGATGGGCGACGTCGCAAAAGGCATCAAGAGCTTCAAGAAGGGCATCACCGAAGACGATGCTCCGGAGGCAAATGGTACGACGACTGCGAAGACAGTCGATCACAAGCCGGACGAGGCCAAGGAAACCACCCGGTCCTGATAACGGTGGCCGGGCTCCAGGAGCCTCATTAGCATGCTTGATATCGGCTGGACCGAGCTACTTGTCATTGCGATCGTTCTTATCGTCGTCGTAGGTCCCAAGGACTTGCCGCCCATGCTGAGGGCGTTTGGCAAGATGACAGCGAATTTGCGCAAGATGGCGGGTGATTTTCGAACGCAATTCGACGAGGCATTGCGGGAGTCGGAACTTGATGACGTCCGCAAGACGATCTCCGACGCCCAGCGCCTGAACCCGTCCAACGCGCTACGGGATGCAATCAATCCGCTGCGGCAGATGGGCGAGGAGATCAGGGCGGATTTGCAGAAGACGACGCATGTGCCAACACCTGACGTGGTGCCGACCGACATCGAGGCTCGGCAGGCGGTCGAAGGTGTGACGACGGGCGAGGCGGCCGCTGAAGCAAAAAACGCGGCAAATGTGTCGGCGCCCTCTTTGACCCTGCCGTCAACCGCGCCGCCTGTCTCCGCTCCGCTCTCGGGACCTGACCGGCCTCCGTCGGCGGCTGCCGGATCTCCAGCCGAGAAGCCGAAGCCCTCTCGTAAGACTGCTGCCAAGACCAAGCCTGCTGCCGCGCCTGAACCCTCGGCGGGGGCGGCCGAAAAGCCGCAGCGCGGCCGCGCTGCAAAGCCCGCTCCCCGGGTTGCCGAAGAGGTTGCCGCCAAGGCGCCGGCTCGCAGACGTGCGGCGAAGAAGACTGATACCCCGAAGGGTGACGCATGAGCGGTGATTACGAAGACAAACCGCAGCCTCTGATGGAGCATCTGATCGAGCTGCGTACCCGCCTGATGTGGTCGATCGGGGCGTTTTTCGTTGCTTTCGTGATCTGCTTCTTCTTTGCAAAGCAGCTCTTCAACCTGCTCGTCGTCCCTTACAAATGGGCGGTCGTGTGGGCAGGACTCGATCTCGCGAAATCCGAACTGATCTACACGGCGCCGCAGGAGTTCTTCTTCACCCAGGTGAAGGTGGCAATGTTTGGCGCGCTGGTGATCGCCTTTCCGGTTATCGCCTCGCAGCTCTACAAGTTCGTGGCGCCTGGTCTCTATAAGAACGAGCGAGCGGCCTTTCTGCCGTTCCTCGTCGCGTCCCCGATCCTGTTCCTGATGGGCGGTGCGCTGGTTTATTTCTTCTTTACGCCAATGGTCATGTGGTTCTTCCTTGCCATGCAGCAGGCGCCGGGGGAAGGCGATGTCGCCATCTCGCTGCTGCCGCGTGTTTCGGAATATCTGAGTCTGATCATGACGCTGGTCCTGTCTTTCGGCCTGGTCTTCCAGCTGCCGGTCGTCACGACGCTGCTTGCGCGGGTCGGGTTGCTGACCAGCCAATGGCTGAGGGAAAAGCGCAAGTTCGCGATCGTCATCGCTTTCGTGGTTGCCGCCGTGCTCACGCCGCCGGACCCGATGTCTCAGATCGGCCTTGCGCTGCCCACCATCCTTCTCTACGAGATTTCCATCTACGCCGCACGACTCGTCGAGCGCAAACGTGCTGACCAAGCCCTTGCTGAGCAAGCCTCTTCGGACGTTGCGGAGACGGAAAAGGCTTGATCCTTCCGGTCCTGCTTGCGAGTTGGCGGCATCACGCTTCAAAGGCAAGGAACGATGCTCGATATCAAGTGGATCAGGGAAAACGAAGCAGCTCTGGACGAAGCGCTGAAGAAGCGCGGAGCAGAGCCTATGGCGGCAACGCTTCTGTCGCTTGACGACAAGCGCCGTTCCGTCATCCAGAAGCTGCAGGACATGCAATCCCGCCGTAACGCCGCCTCCAAGGAGATCGGGATTGCGCTCGGACAGAAGAATTCCGAGCTTGCCGAGAAGCTGAAAGCCGAAGTCGCGCAGATCAAGGACACCATGCCCGCCGCCGAACAGGAGGAGCGGGAGGCCGTTGCTGCGCTTGACGATGCACTGTCGCGGGTCCCCAACATTCCGCTTGATGACGTGCCGGTCGGCAAGGACGAGCACGACAATGTCGTGAAGCGCGTGGTGGGCGAGAAGCCGCGCTGGAACCACGCCGCCAAGGAGCATTTCGAGATCGGCGAGGTGCTCGGTTATATGGACTTCGAGCGTGCGGCAAAGCTCTCCGGTGCTCGTTTCACCGTGCTGACCAGCCAACTCGCCAGGATGGAGCGCGCGCTCGGCCAGTTCATGCTCGACATGCATACGACGGAGCATGGCTATACGGAGGTCTCATCGCCGCTGATGGTTCGTGACGAGGCCATGTATGGTACCGGGCAACTGCCGAAGTTCGCCGAGGATTTGTTCAGGACGACCGATGGCCGTTGGCTGATTCCGACCGCCGAAGTGACCCTCACCAACCTGGTCTCGGGGGAGACGCTGGAGCAGGAAAAGCTGCCGCTGCGCTTCACCGCACTCACCCCGTCGTTCCGCTCGGAGGCCGGTTCGGCCGGCCGCGATACCCGCGGAATGCTGCGCCAACATCAGTTCTGGAAATGCGAATTGGTGTCGATCACCGATGCCGACAGCTCGATCGCCGAGCATGAACGGATGACCGAATGCGCCGAGAATGTATTGAAGCGGCTCGGATTGCATTTCCGCACGATGACGCTCTGCACCGGCGATATGGGATTCGGTGCCCGCAAGACCTACGACATCGAGGTCTGGCTGCCCGGTCAGGACACCTACCGCGAAATCTCCTCCTGCTCCGTTTGCGGTGATTTCCAGGGCCGCCGGATGAACGCCCGCTATCGTGTCAAGGATGACAAGAACCTCAGGTTCGTGCACACGCTGAACGGTTCCGGCGTCGCCGTCGGGCGTTGCCTGATTGCAGTCATGGAGAACTACCTCAACGAAGACGGATCCATCACCGTTCCCGACGCGCTGCTGCCTTACATGGGCGGCATCACCAAGATCGAGCGGGCGAACTGATGCGTATCCTCCTGACCAATGACGATGGCATCCATGCGGAAGGTCTCGCGGTGCTGGAGCGCATCGCAAGGCAGCTTTCCGACGATGTCTGGATCGTCGCGCCGGAAACGGACCAGAGCGGTCTTGCCCATTCGCTGACGCTGTCCGAGCCGCTGCGGCTCCGCAAGATCAGCGAAAAGCACTTTGCCTTGCGCGGCACGCCGACCGATTGCGTCATCATGGGCATCCGCGAAATCCTGCCGGAAAAGCCGGACCTCGTGCTTTCCGGCGTCAACGACGGGGCCAACATGGCCGACGACGTGACTTATTCGGGAACGATCGCGGGCGCGATCGAAGGGACGCTCCAGGGTGTGCGTTCTTTTGCTCTGAGTCAGGCCGTGCGCCGCGAGAACGGTCGCTTCGCGCCATGGGAAGTGGCGGAATCCTTTGCTCCGGACTTGATTCGGAAATTGAGCGACGTGGAATTGCCTGACGGCACATTCCTCAACCTCAACTTTCCGAATTGCGAACCGAAGGACGTTCAGGGCGTGGAGGTGACCTCCCAGGGCAAGCTCGATTTCGGCCTGACGATCGATGCTCGAAACGACGGCCGAGGCCTGCCTTACTACTGGTTGCGTTTCGGCGAGCGGAAAGGCCATTTCCGCGATGGAACCGATATCCAGGCCCTCAAGGAAAACAAGATCTCCGTGACGCCCCTTAAGCTGGACCTGACCGATCATTCGGTTCAGGATCGTGTGGCCAAGGCATTGGGATTTGGAGCGGCCGATTGAAATCGGGCATGGTCGAAAAGGAAGGCTTCGCGGCGCTGGTGCTGCGTCTCAGGTCGGAAGGTATTTCCGACCTCGATCTTCTGACTGCCGTCGAGCAGACGCCGCGTTCGCAATTCGTGCCCGCCCCCCTCGCGGACGATGCCTATTCCAGCCGCACCGTCCCGATCGACTGCGGATCTTTCATGGAAGGTGCCGATCTTGCCGTCAGGCTTTTGCACCGCCTGCAGGTCAAGCCCGGACACCGTGTGCTCGAAATCGGCACGGGCAGCGGTTTTACCGCAGCGGTCATGGGTCGCATCGCGGAGCGGGTTCTAAGCGTCGAGCGTTACCGCACCCTGGTTGCCGCCGCGCAGGAGCGCATGGATGCCCTGGATCTCCGCAATGTCGTCGTGCGCCAGGCCGACGGCAGCAATGGCATGCCGGGCGAGGGCACCTTCGATCGCATCTTCGTGACAGCGGCGTTCCCGTCGCTGCCGCGCTTTTATGCCGAGCAGCTTACCCATGGTGGCTCGATGGTGGCGCCGCTGATGATTGATGACGAGACCTGCATGATGACGCGTCTCACCAAGACGGGCAGCCGGTTCGAGCGGGAGGACCTGTTCACGGTGCCCTACCTGCCGATCATTCCGCATGTGGCCGCGGCGCTCTGAAGATCTCGATCCAGCCGATTGTTCCATGGCTGCGATAGCTCTGGACGTCATGGTTATCAATTTGACAAAAAAATCGATCTAAGCCGGCCGCTTTAACCGGGCGGTAAGACTAACGCGGTTTAATGACTCACACGATGGTTGCGTATCTGTAGGTCGAGTCATGCGTCATAAGAGTTCTCCGAAATTCGGAAAGTCCGTTGCCAAGTTCGCCGTTGCGGGCCTTCTCGCCAGTGTGGCGACGGGGTGCAGTTCGGATGCGACCCGCTTCTCCGGCCTCTTCTCCAAGTCCGATAATATTACCACGGCATCGATCCCGCAGCGTCAGGGCGGCGGGGCCTATGGTCAGGCGCCCACTCCCAGGGCCGAACTTGCCGGCGGCCAGGCTCTGCCTCCGGTCCCGCAGGGTGACTATGGCTCGCGGAACACGGCTATGAACCAGCCTTATCCAGCAAATTCCGGTGGTTATTCTTCGCCGGCTCGCGCGGCCTCAGCGCCCGTCGCAGTCCAGCGTGCAGAGCTTGCGGCTCCTGGCGCGACGCCTCCAGCTCGCGATCCGGCCAACCGCCAGCAGGCCCTTGCCCAGCCATTCCCAAGCAGCCAGGCCTCAGCGCCGAAGCTCGCGGCTCCGTCGGCTGCGTCAGCCAAGGCCGACAGCCTGACGACCGGAACCGTCAAGCCGATGTCCGGCTGGTCCACGGTCAACGCGCCGAAGGTGACGTTGAAGCCCGGCGAGACGGTGGCGACACTGTCCAAGCGTTACGGCGTGCCGGAAAAGGAGATCCTGAAGGCCAACGGCGGAGCTGTTGCCCCCGGCCAGAGCGTCGTGATCCCCACCTTCGGGCCAGCGCGCAATTCGGCCAAGGTCGCCGCCGGGGATATCGACATTCAGAACAAGGCGCCTGCGCCGGCACAGCAGCCGGAGCAGAAGGTCGCCGTCCTTCCGTCCCAGGCCCGCGACAAGACGCTTGCCGAGCCCGCCAAGCTCACGCCTCCGGGTGGGAAGCCCATGGGCGGCACCTACACGGTCAAGCCAGGCGATACGCTTACCAAGATCGCACGGGAGACCGGCACCTCCGTCGACCAGCTCAAGGCTGCCAACAATCTTTCCGCCGGTGGTATCCGGGTGGGGCAGACGCTGAAGGTCGCAAACGGTGCCGCAGCGCCCGCAGCCGATCCGGTCAAGACGGCATCCATTCCGCAGCAGCCGACTGAAAAGGCGGCCGCGTCGCCGAAACCTGCCGTCGCCGCAGCGCCCGCCGCCGCTCAGCCGGCAACGCCTGCTTCTGCGCCGGCCGCCAAGGCTCCCGCGGAGACCGCATCGGTCGCCGATGTCGAGAAGAAGTCGGATGTTGCTGCCGCTGCACCACAATCCACGGGCATCAGCAAGTATCGCTGGCCGGTGAACGGCGCAGTCGTCGCGGGCTACGGCCAGAATGTCGACGGAAACCGCAATGACGGTATCGATATCTCGGTCCCGGAAGGCACGCCGATCAAGGCTGCCGAAAACGGCGTAGTCATCTATGCCGGCAACGGCTTGAAGCAGCTCGGCAACACGGTTCTCGTGCGTCACGACGACGGCAAGGTCACCGTTTACGGCCATGCGGGCAACATCAACGTGACGCGCGGCCAGAAAATCACCCGCGGCCAGACGCTCGCCTCTTCCGGCATGAGCGGTGACGCCAAGCGCCCGCAGGTCCATTTCGAGGTCCGCAAGGACGCGACCCCGGTCAACCCGATTACCTTCCTTGAATAATGTAGTGCGTTTCAAGGGGACGGCGGAAAAGCCCGGCAGTGCCGGGCTTTTTTGCGTTGTGCGCCCAGCATGGGCGCATTCTTGTGGGTGGAAGTCCCACCGTAAGCTGGTCATGGCGAGCGAAGTGAAGCGCAACTGCGGAAGGGCGACCGACCGTGGGGAGGAAGCGTGGATCGAACCT
>Ga0268294_1061_pt1 | contig 52880 bp, 48 predicted proteins | sample MetS3V5B_FD_191342 | JGI IMG/M metagenome (GOLD analysis project Ga0268294, IMG submission 191342) | Soil microbial communities from Anza Borrego Desert, Southern California, United States - Methylocaldum S3-V5B | ecosystem: Environmental > Terrestrial > Soil > Desert | place: USA: California...
ACCCAGGCGCCAGGCCGGGAGAACTACGGGCCTGACGACCTCAACTGCTCCAACCGCCCGGTGCGGACCCGCATGCCGGGTGGTGTGGGAGGGGCGGAGCCAATAGGCTCCCCCCTATCCCGATTGGAGCGGCAAAAAATACTCCTATCTCAATTCGGCGTCACCATCGCGGAGGCCGTTAAGCTGGTCAGCGATACGGGTGGGGAATTGCCGCATTGAGTAGTTTGTCCAGAGCGTGACGGCCCATATGAGCGCCATCGGGATGCAGCGCAGGAGCTCCTGGTAGGCTTGACCCAACATGGTCGTCAACCACCTGGCGTCAGTCGACGCAGCAGAACGCCTCCATTGTGTTTTTCTGGAACAGGCGGCCTGTCGGCCGCCTTTCTTTTTGCAGTGGAGGCGATGGGACGCGTTTCTCGCTTGCGTCGAGCCAGAAAATCACATAAACATATCTTTATATGTTGATTGGATGGGATGCTGCTTCGATGGGTCTCGCGCTCGATACATTGGTAGATGTGCTCAAAACGGCAGGCGAGCCCACTCGCTTCCGCCTGCTCGCACTACTGGCAGAGGGCGATCTTACGGTCACCGATCTCACGGATATCCTCGGGCAATCGCAGCCGCGGATTTCGCGGCACCTCAAGCTCCTCACCGAAGAGTCGCTGATCGACCGCTATCAGGAGGGAGCCTGGGCTTATTTTCGTCTGAGACAGGAAGGCAAGGCCGCCGCTCTGGTCCGTACGCTGCTGGCTGCCGCTTCGGAGGAGGATCCGGTCCTGTTGCGCGACAGCGAGCGGCTTTTGGCAGTCAAGCGCCTGAGGGCCGAACGGGCGCAGGCTTATTTCAGCCGCAACGCGTCGGAATGGGACGAACTGCGGCGACTGCATGTGAGTGATGCAGCGGTCGAAGCGGCACTGCTGAAGCTCATCGGCAAGACGCCAATCGATGCGCTGCTCGATCTTGGGACGGGTACGGGCTGGATATTGCAGCTTCTGTCCGATTTTTATCGCCGAGCTGTCGGCATCGACGCAAGCCGTGACATGCTCGCTGTGGCACGCGCCAATCTCGACAAGGCCGGCATCACCAAGGCCTCCGTCCGGCACGGCGACATCCTGAACCTGCCGTTGGAAGGCCAGGACTTCGATCTGATCACGATCCATCAGGTGCTGCACTTCCTCGATCAGCCGGAACTGGCCATCGCGGAGGCTGCCAGGGTGCTGCGCCCCGGCGGCCGGATCATCATCGTCGATCTGGCGCCCCACAAGCTTGACTATCTGCGCGAGGATCATGCGCATATCCGGCTTGGTTTCTCTCACCAGGTCATGGCCGAGTGGCTGGACAAGGTGTGGCTCGAAGTGGAGGAGGCGATCGATCTCGGCTCCGGCAAGGAAGGCGCACTTACGGCGACAGTCTGGCTCGCACGAGACCGCAGGCTGTTGATCGCTTCCCACGCACCCGCAGAAACCCAAAACGCCTCATAAGGGAACTGACCATGACTGCCAATCGCGAACCCTTCAGCGTTTCTTTCGAATTCTTTCCGCCGAAGTCGGACGAGATGGAGGCCCAGCTGTGGGAAGCCGTGGAGCAGCTTGCGGGTTGGGCGCCGGAATTCGTGTCCATGACCTATGGCGCAGGCGGTTCGACGAAGGAGCCGACGCTTGCAGCGGTAACACGGATGATCGGCGAGGCGAGACTTCCGACAGCGGCGCATCTGACCTGCGTGGATGCTTCGCGCGAGGAAACGCGCTCGGTCATCGAAGCATATCGGGCCGCCGGAGTTCGCCGCATCGTTGCTCTTCGGGGCGATCCGGCAACCGGCATCGGAACCGCTTACCTTCCCCATCCCGAGGGGTATGCACAGACGGCAGATCTGGTGCGGGCTCTAATGGAATATGGGGATTTCGACGTGTCGGTGTCGGCTTATCCGGAAAAGCACCCGGAGAGCGCTGATCTCGCGGCGGATATCGAGGCCCTGAAAGCCAAGGCGGATGCGGGCGCCTCGCGGGCCCTCAGCCAATTCTTCTTCGATAACGACATTTTCGAACGGTATCTGGAAAAGGTGCAGGGGGCGGGCGTTTCCATCCCCGTAGTACCGGGCATCATGCCGATCCAGAACCTTACCCAGCTCAAGCGTTTCGCCCGTCGTTGCGGCGCCTCTGTGCCAGCTTTCCTCGATGCCCGGTTCGAAGGGCTTGATGAGAAGCCGGAGGATCGCGCCAAGGTGGCGGCTGACGTTGCCGCAGAACAGATGGAAGATCTGAGCCGTCGCGGCATCCACGAGTTCCACATCTATACCATGAACCGCGCGCCGCTCGTTTCGGCCGTGCTGGAGCGGCTCGGCCGCCGGCAGATTGCCAGTCCTCGCACTGTCGCGGCCTGAATGAAAAACGCATGCTTCTACGAGAGGAGCATGCGTTCTAATTGAAGTGCTGATATCAAACGGTCATGGATGCAAAATTATGACCGGGTAGTGGGATCTGTAGCGTTCAGATGAACAGCATAGATGCCACGAACACGAACGCTACACCGACTACCAGGACATTCAGAGAGTATGTACGTCCCATGTCTGCCTCCTTGCGTTGACCGTTAAAGTCTATGTCGGTTTTGTGTCGATTGGAAAGCAGATTCTATGCTGCACCGCCGCTGCCCGAACCTCGCTTCACGACCTTAAATCTGTCATATTGCTGAATTTGCTCAATAAATTTGTTGTTAATCTTAATTGTCGCACCCTTAAAAAGTGGTGTATGAGTGTTACTGAGCGTCATATTCCGTGAGAGCTGCGCTTCTTTTTGACACTTTGCGAAGCCATTTGCTGCAGTAGCGAAGAAGCCGTCCGTCGAGCAGGACGAGGCCGAACCCGATCAGCAGCATGCCGGCGATGTCCGGCGCCTCCAGCCGCTCGCCGAGAAACAAGGCGCCCAGCAGAATGGCGCTTGGAGGCACAATGAGCGTCACCAGCGATGCATTGGTGGCGCCTGCCGTAGCCAGGATACGGAAGAAAAGCATATAGGCAAACGCCGTCGAGATCAGTGCCAGCGCCAGGATCGCCGCCACAGCCTGCATGGAAGGCGCCGGCAATGTCCAAGGCTGGTCAAGGAGTATTGAAACGGGCAGCATCATCAGTGTCGAGGCAGTCAGTTGGCCGGTGGCGGAAACCGGAGCGGGAAGGCTGCGGAAACGTTTGCCGTAGGTTCCGGCTACCCCATAGGACATTGCTGCGGCCACCGGCAGAACCAGAGCCCAGAGCGGAGCAGATGCCGCTGTTGTGATGCTCGGCCCGATCAGAACAACCGTGCCGGCGAGGCCGGCGAGACAGCCGGCGATTTTGCCTGCCGTCAGTTTTTCGTCCGGCGTCCAACGATTGGCAATCAGGACTGTCCAGATCGGTGTCGTTGCATTGAGGATCGACGCAAGGCCTGCCCCGATCTCGGTCTGGCCGAAGAAGATCAGCGTATGGGGCAGGGCATTGTTGACGAAGCCCATGACCACGAAGGAGCGCCAGTGAGCGGCCAAGGACTGATAGAGGCCAAATCGGCCGTGGAGATAGATGTGGAGCGCAAGCGCTGCCAGGAATAGACGCAGGAAGACCAAAGTGAAGGGCGGCACTTCCAGCACGGCAATGCGCGCAAAAAAGAACGAGCCGCCCCAGATCAAGCCCAGCAGCAGAAGAAGCGCCCAGACAACTGCATTGGGCTTCGAAACGGTGGCGGTCGTCATGGAATTTTCCTTCACATCGGAAGCAGGAATATAGCCAGGACGAGCCGACCGCCACCCGAATCTTGAGCAGTGGGATTGCAGGCCTTAGAGTGCCGAAAGCAGCCCCTGGGTCGGCCACCCGTCTGCCGGCAGTCCCAAGCGGGCCTGTTCCTTCTGAACCGCCATGCGGGTGCCGGAACCCAAGATGCCGTCGACCTTTCCGACATCGTGGCCGAGCGATTGCAACTTCGCCTGCAATGCCTTCATACCGGAATCATCGAGGCCGGGTTCAGGCGTTCCCTTCAGATAGGGCGGAGCGCCGGACAGGCGGGTGGCGAAGTAGGCCGCCGATGTCGTGTATATGAAGGACTGGTTCCACTCGAGATAAATGCGGAAATTGGGATAGGTGAGTAAGGCTGGCCCCTTTCGTCCCTGCGGCAGGACAAGAGCCGCCGGCAGATCGCCGAAGCTCGTATTGCCGTCGCGCGGTGTGACACCCATCTTGAACCATTCGCCAGCGGGAATCTCGTTGCCGAGGCCCGATTTCCCCCAGGGCAGGTTCTCAGCCAGCGTTACTTCCTGAACCCACGGCTGGCCTGCCTTGAAACCAAGGCTCTGGATGAATTTGGCGGCAGTCAGGATCGCATCGGCGGCGCTGTTCTTCACGTTGACATGGCCATCGCCATCGCCATCGACGCCAAACGCGATGATGTCCTCAGGCAGCATCTGAACCTGGCCGATCTCACCCGCCCAAGCACCGGTATTGGTCGCGGGATCCAGGTCTCCGTGCTGCACCATCTCGATGAGTGCGATAAGCTGCGGACGGAAGAGTTCCGGGCGCCGGCAATCATGGGAGAGGGTCACCAGAGCGTTGCGGGTGTTGAAGTCGCCCTGAACCGCTCCGAAATCCGTTTCCATGGCCCAGAAGGCGGCAATGACGCCCGGAGCCACGCCGAATTCCAGCTCGGCGCGGGCGAAGACATCGGCATATTGCTTCAGCTTCTGGCGGCCGATATCGAGCCGCGCCTGACTGACGGTGCGTTGGGAAAAATCGAGGAAGGTTTGGCGGAAGACACCCTGGGCGCGATCGCGGGACAGTACTTTCTGGTCGATCTGCGCGTCGGCGAGAGCTCGATCGGCGGCATCGGCAGGGATACCCTTGGCGATCGCTTCGGCCTTCACGCCCTGAAGGAAGGTGGAGAGATCACCTCCGCACGTGGGGGCCGGCGTCTGAGCAAGGGCGGTGGAGGCAAGGCAGCCGGCGACAACGGATGCGAGCAAGAGGCGGCGGACAAAAACAGCGGACATTCGGCGTTCCCAATGTGAATAAGCACCGCCGCATGTGGACAAAATCGTGACGGAAATGGCGGCAGCGGCGTCGGGGCAGGTTCTACCGCAACTGCTCACATATTGCCAGATGTCGGAGTGCCGGCAGGTCGAGGTTTACTTGCTGACGGATGCGACCCAGTTGTTCCAGCTCTTCGCGGTGCCGGAAAATACGTTGATATCCGTCTGACCTTGGATGCCCGGCACGATGCCCGTTGAGGTGTATTGCCAGAAGGCCCAGCGGCGACCGGCATAAATTTCACCGGGATGTGCTGCGACCGACCGCACCCAAAAATGATAATCGTTGAAGGCTCCAACCAGGTTGTCCCGGTGGAAGTCGACGGAGGTGTAGATGATCGGACGCTTGCCGTAATGCCGTTCGATACGATCCATGAAGCGCTTCATAACGTCGCGCACGGTGGCAGGGTCAGGCTTCAGCTTGCAGGTCGGCGAGGCGTGGTTCCATTCCACGTCGAGCACCGGCGGCAGCTTCGTCGACTGCCTCGGCACATTGGCGATGAACCAATCGGCCTGCTCCTCCGGAGTCGAGCAGAAATAATAGAAGTGGTAAGGCGCGTGCGGAATACCGAATGCGGCGGCGTTGCGCCAATGCCGTTCGAATGCGGCGTCGACCCGATCTTTTCCTTCGGTCGCCTTGATGAAGGCGAATGCGACTCCGGAGCCCTTCACCTGAGCCCAATCGATATCCCCGTCGTTCCATTTGGAAAGGTCGATGCCATGGATTTCGTGGCGGCCGGGATGATATCTGCCGAAATCCTGCGGATCGTTATCCTTGAACCTCATCTGCTTGACCGACGAGGTCTCCACCAGATCGTAATCGGTCGATGTGCAGCCGGCGGCTGCGAGCATGACTGTCGCAAGAAACGTCAAAAGGAGCCGAGGCATGGAAGTCCCGTGTTGATGCCGACTAAAGCCTCTCGCCTCACGAATCTGCAACGAGGAGGCGTAAACGCGATGTCGTCATAACGTCGTAAAAAATCGGTTATGGCAAGAGGGCTGCCAGCCGCATGCGCAGCGATCGGATATCAGCCGCGGCGGCGGATCACCGCGTGCCACGCATAACCCCAGCCGATCTCTTCGAAGATCATGTCGGCGTCTGCTGCGGCAAGCCTGCTTTCCAGTACACCGTGCAGGTTCGCACGAGGCGTGACGTGGAAGCGCGTCAGCCAAGCCTTCAGCAGCCGTCCGAACCAGCCGGGCAAGCGTTCCTGCTGGCCGAAATCGACGATATGCAGCGAGCCGTTCGGGGCAAGCGCGGCCAAGGCCGCATCGACTGCACCTTCCCAGTTCGGGATCATCGAAAGCGCATAGGAAATCAGGATCCGGTCAAAGCCCGTCCTGCCGAACTCCTCCGCCTTGAAATTCGTGGCGTCCGCCACCTGGAAGTTCGGTGCAGCGGCTCTGCCGCGAAAATTCGCTCGGGCGCTTTCGAGCATCGCTGCGGAGATGTCCAAGCCATAGAGTTTGGCAGTCGGATAATGCCGGTGAGCGAGCAACAGATTGCGGCCCGTTCCGCATCCGACTTCCAGCAATGTCGCTCCCGGCGGGACGTTCAGTCCTTCTACCGCCCGATCACGACCGAAGAGGTAATATTTGCGCGTGGCGTCGTAGATGTGACGCTGATAGCGGTACATCCGATCCATCCGCTCTGCATGCTCGTCGGGAAGGGACGTGCTTGTCATATGCTGCGCCATCAGGCTTTTTTCACGTAGATATGGAAGCCGCCATAGATTGCGGACCGGTCCTGGAGGTTCAGTTCGGCCGATCGATCTTCCAGATAGGTCCACTGGTCCAGTAGCGCAGCCGCCAGCCGGCCATGAAACACGGTCTTTTCGGCCGCCGTGCGGAAGATCACGCGGGCTCCGGAAGCCGCCGTGCGGGTGATTTCCGTCCAGAGATCATTGAGCTGCTGATCCGTCATCCAGTCCTGAGCGTCGAGCAGGACGTAACGGTCCACGGAAGCCGCGGGCTTGCGCGCCAGAAGCTCGGTAAAGCTCGCGTGGTGGACCGTGACGCGATCGGCATTCTTGCGGATCATCTGAAAGTTTTCCGCCTTCAGATAAGTCGGCAGCGTACCCTCTTCCGCCTTTGGGTAGCGGCGTACGAAGGCTTGCCAGGCAAAGTAGTTGTCGCGCAACGGGAAATGGCAGGCAAGCTTTTCGAGTCGCTGGCGCAGCACCGGCGCGATCGATCCATCGGCGGCAAGACTTGCGAGCTCGTCATATTGCTGCGGCGGGATACCGAGACCGAAAAGCGAACTCTTGCGGCTGGTGATCCAGCGGATTAGGGGTTTTTCGAACAGAGGAGCGATCTTTTGGTCGAAGAACTGCCGCTGCTCGCGCAGGGAGCGGGCATTCGCCATTTCGGTAAGGTCGGTTCCGTGCAAGCGGGCGATCAGATGGCCGGCGCCGATGAAGCGGCCGAGCAGGCCAGTTCTGTAGATGTTGCGATTGAAGACGCCGATGCGGCGTCGGCCCGACAGGGACCGCTTCTCCCAATAGGCGCGTGTGGCGGTGTCGAGATGCGGGGCGACGAATTTGTCGTAGCTCGTGCTGTTGGAGCGAACGCCGTCCATTCCGAAGTGGCGTACTACATCGCCGTGGCCCGGCAAATGGCGGAAGGCGGCCAGTTTCAGGCGGTTCAAAGCGACGTGATGTGGATTAAGGTCTACCACGTCGATCTTCCTCGGCGCGCGGGACAGATAGGCGAGCATATTGCAGCCGCCGGAACCGATTGTAACGATCGAGTGCCCTTCGGCCAATTCCATAGCCGTCATGTCGACATCCGGATCTTCCCAGATCTGCGGATAAACCAGCCCGGAAAACAGCAGCCCGAAAAGCCTCTCTGAAAAACCCTGTCGAGAAAGTGCCTTGTGCTGCAGGAGCGCATCCTTGAGCTTCTTGTTTTTCCGAAAACCGGCTTCCTGAGCAATATCTGCCATAATCGAGTCCCGCCTAGTCCAGAGTTGCAGGGCGTGTAGCCCGATCGTGCAACAGATTGATGACGCGGCCTGTGCTGAACATCCAGAACGGGCCCTGCGCCAACAAAACTGCTTCCTTGGGGGCGAGAATCCTGATTGCATGCATGCGCAAAAGATGAGGGACCAAGCGATTGTTGATCAGGATTGCGAAGATTTGTTTTGGTGTCGTCCTGGTCAGTGTCGCCGGAGTTGCGGGCTGGCTTTACGTTATGCCGCCGGAACTGCTGAGGGTCGGAAGCGGCTATGCCGCCAAGATCGTCTGCTCGAACGTCTTCATCGCCGGGCGGGACGCTGACGTGGTGCTTGCGGTCGACGTCCAGGCGCCGGGCCATCCGCTGCTCAAGCTGATGCACGTGTCCGTCGATCGGACCGAAAGACGTGTCCATGCCGCGCTGCTCGGCATTTTTGCCGGCAATGATGCCGTCCATCGCGATGGCTTAGGGTGTACTGTCACTCCGAATGGGGAAACATTGCCGCGGGTGGAAACGGCATCGGCTATTCGGACGCCCGTCGATGAGACTGTCCTTTGGCCGGAGGGCGGAAAAATTGAATCCCATCCGGCAATTGCGCCTTTTCTTTCACGCGATGATCTCATTGGAGCCGGTATGCGGGCGGTGGTTGTCGTGAAGGGGGGGCGTATCGTAGGAGAGACCTATTCTGCCGGGTTTTCGAAGGACACGCCGCTTCTGGGGTGGTCTATGACCAAGACGGTCACTGCGGCAATCATCGGCACGATGATGCGGGACGGCCGGCTGTCGGCGGACGATAAAAGGCTCTTACCGCAATGGCAAAACGATCAGCGTGCCGACATCAGCCTCGGCGACCTTCTGGCGATGGAGAGCGGCCTGGCGTTCAACGAGAACTACGGCACGGTCGCGGACGTGACCCGGATGCTCTATCTTGAGAGCGATATGGCAAATTTTGCCGCGGATCAGCCGGCTGAGGCCGATCCGGGCACCCGCTTCAACTATTCCTCCGGCACAGGTGTGCTGCTTTCCCGGATATGGATGAGCCGGCTGGAAGAGAAAGCGGCGCTTGCCTATCCGCGAAAGGCGCTATTCGAACCGTTGGGAATGGCAAGCGCGGTATTGGAGGTCGATGCCACCGGTACTTTCGTCGGCAGCTCCTACATGTATGCGACTGCGTGGGACTGGGCGCGATTGGGACTGCTGCTGGTGCGGGACGGCGTCTGGAACGGTAACAGGATCCTGCCGGAAGGCTTCGTCGAAGCGATGCGCCAGCCGAACCGGACCTCGAACGGCCGCTATTCCAGGATGCAGACCTGGCTGCCGGTCGCCGGTAAGGGTCTGCCCGCCGATACATTCATCCTGGACGGCCATGACGGACAGAACGTCATCGTCATTCCATCGCTCGACCTTGTGGTCGTGCGGCTTGGCCTGACGCCGGAGCGCTATGATCCGTCGATGCTTGTTGCGGAGATCATAAAGGTGACGGCGGCGCCCTAAGGAGCCGCCAATTGCCGTTACTTCTCAAGCACGTGCAGCATGTCCTTGCGCTTGGCATCATAATAATAGCCGCGCGCGTAGAGCTTGATGGCATTATCGTTCTTGTTGTCGGCTACGAGCCAGGCACCGCGCAGATATTTGATCGCGTATTTCAGGTTTGTTTCAGCGTCGAGCAGACCCGAAGCGGGTCCTTCATAACCCATGGACTTGGCAGTCGAATATTTGATCTGCATGAGACCCCAATAGCCGTTTTTGTGATAGGCCTTGGGGTCGTATTTGCTTTCCCGATGTACGACGCGGTGCACCAGCGATTCCGGCACGCCGTACAGTCCCGCATAACGCTTGATGAGCTTGCTCAAATCCGCAGGTGCCGCAGCTGCGGTGGTTGGCAGGGGGTCGCCGGGTGCCGGGGGAAATTCCATCGCCGAAAGTGCGGCGACGGCCTTCGGTGGAGCGGCATAGGCAAGTGTCGACGTGTCCGGTCGCGGCGTGGGTACGACCGATTGCAGCGCCACCATATCCGGTGTCAGTTCGGGCTCGTCCAATGCAATCGCCTGGGCTGCTGCCGGCTGGATCCTGCCTTCTGAAACGGCGGGAGCTACGGCCGGTACGGCCAGCCGTCCGCCCTTGCTGGATGCGAGGATCGTCGAGGTTGCGGGAACGGTCGGGGCGGCGGGCGATGCTGCTGCCACAAGGGTCGAGGTGGTCTTGCCAGGTATCAACGCCGTCGCGGCGCTCGGGGCGGGTGCCAAGGCAACGAACGGCGCCATGGTTGCAGATGCCATCGCTACCGTCTGGACCGAGGCCGCTTCTGCGGCCATCGGAACAGGAACCGGAAGCCGCGACGTCTTGGCGAGAGCGACCGCCGGCTGTGCACCCGCGGCCTGTGCCTGCTGACCGACCGGCAGATCCGACTTGTACTGGACAGCCAACTGCCCATCCGCGGACGCAGTCTGAACCGCACCGGCTACAGCAGTATTTGTCGGGAATTGGCTCTGAGTCGCGGCAAGTTTGGGTTCCCGTTCAACACTCGAACAGGAAGCGAGAACCGAAGACATGGCGCAGGCCACGGCCGTTCCACGGCCGAGAAATCGGATTATCGCCATTGGGTTTCTTTCATGAATTTGGTTACCCCAGCCCGCCGAACCGCTACCGAATATGTGGTTTCATTAACCTATTGGGCAGCGTCCGACAAGACGGTGAGGCCTAGGCCGCAATCCGGCGATAACCGGCCGTGACCGCACGTCGCGATATGAATCGCGTCTGGGGCTTGCGTGAGGCTTGGTTGAGGTTTGCAGCATTGCGTTTCCGGCCGAGAACGCGGCGCGGCAGCAGCACGTGGACGGCGCCACCGATTATCATGCAGACGAGAAAGATTGCCTGCATTTCAAGAAGCTGAAGCAAAATTGGAGTTTGGAGATCGATGAACTGCGCAAGTATGGCGGCAAGCACGAGCGCGTAGCGAAGAGTGAATGCGGATTGACCGAAGAGGCAGCCGAAAATCCGCGCGCGACGACATTCCGGCAGGTTGTCGTTGTCGGCCATGGGGCCGGTGATTTTCGGATCCTGATAGGACCACAATATATAGAGCATCAGATAGCCAAGGCCGATCCAGGAAATCGTTTCCATCAGCCGCGGGGCATAAAGAGCCGCAATTGCGACCGGCACGCTCGCCAGCAGCAGGGCCGTCGTCAACCCAAGCGCCAGGCCGGGCAGGGTGGCGACCGCGGTACGGCGGCCACGCTGGAGAGAGAAGCTGGCAGTAAGACAAGCAAGAGGGCTCGGGAGAAGGACGAAAAAAATCGCGGTCGCGGCAAAAGCGAGCCAGATATCAGCCGTCATTCCACTTCCTCCCGAACGCCCCCAGGCGCTCGTCAATCGTCTTGTATCAAGCAGCTTCGAAGGGTTGACCGATATGGTCCATCACTTCGCCGAACCATTTTGCCGTCAGATCGAAATGTTTTCCACCCTTGATTCTCGGGAATTCGATCGTCCGCAGTTTTCCGTTCTGGTCTTCGTCATGACCGGTCACGCCCGAGACCTTGTTCAGGGCACTTTCTACCGCCAGATCGACCATGCCTTTGATCAGCATCAAATCAGCGGCGTTGGCAGCGGCCGAACGTGCAAAATAACCGGATTTCTGCACCATGGAGCGGTCGGCGCCAAGAAGTGCTGCGAACTGCTTCTGAAACCAGTTGCCGACATTGATCGTGTCGATCTTCACGTGACCGAAGGCGTCACGCTTGACCGTCTCGCCGGCGGCTTCCCGCTCGGCGACGATCGCGTCCAAACAGGCTCCTTCAGAAACGAAAAGGGTCACGAAACCGCGTTTGTCCATCACGTCCTTCAGCCGGGCGGCTTCCTTGTCGATGTCAAAGGCCATTTCAGGAAGATAGATGCCATCGATGTTTTTCAACTCCGAGTTCATCATCAGGCCTTCGACATATTCATTGTCCTTGGTCTTCTGGATATAGGCCCGTGCAGTGGCGGCGGTAAGCCAGCCGCAATGACGCCCCATCACTTCGTGGATCACAAGTGTGCGAGGAGCGGCGCTCTGTTCGTTCGAGACGTGGTCAAAGAAATGCGCCCCCACCTCCGCGGCCGTCCAGGCGCCGAGCGATTGTCGGATCGGCACGACGTCGTTGTCGACCGTCTTCGGCAACCCGACCACCGTCAGATTATAGCCGTTCGCACCGAGATAGGCGGCGAGGTCTGCTGCGGTGGTGTTGGTATCGTCCCCGCCGATGGTGTGCAGGATGGTGATGCCATCGGAGGCAAGGCGCTCGGCGGCGACCCTGAGAGGATTTTCTCCTTCCTTGACGAGGCCGCGCTTCACGCAGTCGGCGGCGTTTGTCAGCTTGACGCGGCTGTTGCCGATTGGCGAGCCGCCATAGCGATGCAACAGATGCGCCTTCTCCCGCATATCGGCCGTGATGCCGATGCGGTCGCCCAGGAGTACGCCCTGGTATCCGGAGCGGTAGGCAATCATCTCGATCTCCGGCGCGATATCGTTATAACGCTCGATCAGTCCGCCCACGGCAGACGAGAGGCAGGGCGCAAGGCCTCCGGCGGTCAGCATCGCTACTTTCTGTTTGGCCATCGATCCTCCTTGACGCGTACACTCGCGTTCAGTTCAAAACCGCTCGAATGGATGCGACAGAGATGGTCACCTGTAAAGTGAATTTCTCAAGAAAATCCGGCCTTTCGGCTGAATATGACGGCAAGCGGCGATATAATCGTTTCAACTGAGAGAACCCTCGCGGGGGTTGGCTGTGGAAAAGCAAAACATGGAGAAAGTCCGCAGCATCCGTACCCGCGATGCCGTTGCAGCCCGATCACGGGGTCATGAAATGGCTCTTGGGATCACCGGCTGACGATCCGGTCGATTGGTCTCGCAGACTTGGTAATGCCGCTGTGAACGGCAGTGATTGTTCGGAAAACATGAACATAGTTTAATCTGAGATGGACCGTCCGCTGCCTTGCAATCATTGGGATAATCTGGTCCATTGGGGTCATGATATTCGATTTCGCCTGCTTCCAAATCTCCTCCCTCTGGGAACGGCTCCTCGGCGCCATCGGCGACGCGGCCGGCAGCGCGCTGGGCCGTATGGTGGAGGCCGTCCGGACGGTCTTCGAGGGCGATCCGGAAACCCGCCGACAGGTTTCCTTCTCGGTGGCCATCATTGCTCTGTCTGCCAAGATGGCCAAGGCCGACGGGATCGTGACCGAGGCCGAGGTGAGGGCTTTTCAGCAGATCTTCGATTTTCCGGATGAAGAGGCGCGGAACGTAGCGCGGCTTTATAATCTGGCGCGCCAGGACGTTGCCGGTTACGAAGCCTATGCGCTGAAGCTCGCCGGTCTCTGCAGTTCCGGTGTCGCAAAGAATTGCCCAATGCTGGAGAACGTGGTCGACGGCCTCTTCCACATCGCCAAGGCAGACGGCCTCGTGCACGAAGACGAATTGGTCTTCCTCGGGCGCATCGCCGAGATATTCCAAATCGACGAGGCGCATTTCCGCCGCATCATGGCGCGTCACGTGCATCTCGATGGAGCGGATCCTTACCTTGTTCTCGGGGTTTCACCGGAGGACGATTTCTCCGAGATCCGCAAGCAATATCGACTGCTGGTTTCCGAACATCATCCGGATCGGCTTATCGCGCGGGGCGTTCCTGTCGCCCTCCATGCTGCGGCCAACGAGCGGATGGCTGCCTTGAATGCGGCTTACGCAGCGATTTCGAAAGAGCGCCGCGCTGCATGACGGTTTTTGCCGCCGATTATCCCGGCGCCTCGGTGAACCCTTCTCCCAATCAGGGCGATCGTGCAAACGGGCGCAAGCCCGACATGATCATTCTGCACTACACGGGCATGCCCAGCGCCGATCAGGCGCTCTCCTGGCTCTGCAATGAGGAGAGCCAGGTTTCCAGCCATTATTTCGTCCATGAAGACGGGCGGATCGTCCAGCTCGTGCCGGAAGGGCGACGCGCCTGGCACGCCGGAAAGAGCTCCTGGGCCGGCGAAAGCGACATCAATTCCTGTTCGATCGGAATAGAGATCGCAAATCCCGGACATCCCGGCGGGCTTCCCGATTTTCCGGATGCACAGATCAAGTCGGTCGCCGATTTGTGTCTCAATTGTGGCAAAAGATGGAAAATTCCGCCCGAAAGGGTGCTTGGCCACTCGGACGTAGCGCCGATCCGCAAGGTCGACCCGGGCGAAAATTTCCCCTGGGAAAGATTGCATCTTGACGGGGTGGGGCACTGGATAAACCCAACGCAAATCAGCGGAGGGCGCTTCTTTCAGTACGGAGAGAGCGGCCAACCCGTCGAAGCTCTTCAATCCATGCTCTCTCTCTATGGGTATGCCATTGAAACTACGGGAGGCTTTTGTGATCGGACAAAAGGCGTCGTTGAGGCCTTTCAGCGACATTTCAGACCTCAGCTCGTTGACGGCATCGCTGATTTTTCAACAATCGACACCCTGCATCGGCTGCTGGCCGCATTGCCGAAATACCGCCGCTGTTAGTCGCGGTGGTTGGGGCGCAATGGGCGCGTTTCAGCAAAAATATTGCGCTGCCACATCATCTCCTCATTAGGTCTTTCTAAAGGACAGGTTAACGCAGCCACCATGTTGGACGGGGGTTGCAGAGATAAACGATAGGTCATCGTGAAGCACCGCGCCGTCTATCCGGCGACGCGGTGAGGGTGTCTGCGTATTGACGCCGGCGAGCCTATTAGTCCGGAGAGAATCTAACTGAATGAAAAAACTGGCTGTTATAGCCGCGGCGGGCCTGGCCATGGTCGTCGCGGGAAGCGAATTCGTGCGCGCTGAAGACGCCGAGAAGGTTACCGTCTACACCAAACCGCTCATTGTTCCTTGGGAAACGCGCGAGACGGGCTTTGCTGCACCTACCGACGTGGCAAAGCGGATAGTCAGACAGCTCCACTATTCCAAGATAATTGAGAAATATGCCGGCGAGTATGGTGTTCCGGTTGAACTGGCCAATGCCGTCGTGCAGATCGAAAGCAATTTCCGTCCAACCGTAAAGGGCAGGGCCGGCGAGATCGGCCTCATGCAAATCAAACCTGCAACGGCCAGGTTGATGGGATACGAGGGGCCGAGCTACGGTCTTTACGACCCTGAGACGAACATTCGCTATGGAATGAAATACCTTGCCGGAGCGCATGAGCGCGGCGGCGGCAGGATCTGCGGCACGATCCTGAAATACAATGCAGGCCACGCTGCCAAGCGCATGAACCCGGTCTCCAAGCGCTATTGCGATAAAGTGCTCGCCGTCATCGACGCTACCAAGCAGCCGACCGGCCAGCCGCAGATAGCCGATACTGCGGAATTCGATTTCGCATCGAACGTCATCCGGACGACAACACCTCTGGTATTTTGATTCCGGAAACGGCTAGAAGTGCCTTCAGGAACAGGCATTTCAGTCGAAGGAATCAAAGGGCAGAGCATGTCGGGGCGGTTTAAATACATAGTTGTCGGGAAGGGCATGATGGGCGCTGCGGCTGCCCGTTACCTCTCGAAATGGACCGATGGCGTCGCGCTGATCGGTCCGGGTGAGCCGGCGGACTATGGGCGCCATGAGGGCGTCTTCGCCAGCCACTACGACGAGGCGCGCATTACCAGGACGATCGATCGCGATCCGGTCTGGGCGCGCCTCGCCAACCGCTCCATTGCCCGGTACAGGGAAATTTCGGCGGAGAGCGGGATCGACTTCTATTCGGAGTGCGGATGTTTGATTGTGGGACCCGCCCGCACTAGCGGTCTGTCCTATGTCGCCAAGGTCCTTGATGCTGCGGGAAAGCTTGGTGTTACTACCGAAATATCCGGGGATGCCGATCTCGGCGACCGTTTTCCGTTCTTTGCCTTTCCGTCCGGTAGCGAGGGTGTCTGGGAGCCGAAAAACGCCGGCTATGTGAACCCGCGCCGCTTGGTCAAAGCCCAGGCCGAACTTGCGGAACGGCAGGGCGCCGCAATCATTCCGGAAACCGTTTCCTCCATCCAGCAGGCCGGCGATGCGGTGACGGTGACGACGGCCGAAGGCAATACCTATCAAGGCGAAAAGGTCCTTGTCGCTGCCGGCGGATTTTCCATAAATGAGAATCTCCTGCCGCGGCGGTTTCATCTGGACGTCTATGCTCGAACCGTTGCCTTCTACGAGATCGATGAAGCAGCCCTGAATGCCCTGGGCAACGTTCCGTCGCTGATCTGGAAATGGGACGAGGCCGATGACGGGATTTATCTTCTGCCGCCGGTGCGTTATCCCGACGGCAAGGTCTATTTGAAAATCGGCGGCGATCCGGATGATCTGCCGTTGCCGACCGAGCCGGACGTGCGCGCCTGGTTTCGTTCCGGCGGCCGCGAGAGCACCCACCGATATCTGACCGAGGTCATCCACCGGCTGATGCCGTCGCTCGATATTTCCCGCACGTCGAAGGCGGCTTGCGTAACCTCCTTTACCCCGACCGGCTATCCTGCGATCGCCATGACGGAATCGGATTGTATCGGGATCTTGAGCGGCGGATGCGGCGCTGCTGCCAAGAGTTCGGATGAAATCGGCAGGCTTGGTGCAGAGCTCATTTTCCATGGTCGGATTATCGACGAAAGCTATCCGACAGATTTCGCGGCGAGCTACCTGTAAACTCTGGTATTCGACGCCTATCTCGGTTATGGACCGCATGCCAGTTGGCCGGGCAGCCGCGCTTTATCAATGTCGAAAGGCGATAAGGTGAGGAAAGTCCGGGCTCCACGGAAACACGGTGCCGGATAACGTCCGGCGGGGGCGACCCCAGGGAAAGTGCCACAGAAAGGAAACCGCCCCGCTTTCTCAACTGCCCGATGGGCGGCTGAGATGGCGGGGTAAGGGTGAAAGGGTGGGGTAAGAGCCCACCGCGCCTCTGGTAACAGCGGCGGCATGGTAAACCCCACCGGGAGCAAGACCGAATAGGGATGACGCGAGCCCCGCGAAAGCGAGGCTACAGCCTGTTTCCGGGCCAGTCATCCGGGTGGGTTGCGTGAGGCGATGTGCAAACGTCGTCCCAGACGAATGGCTGCCACGTTCCGGTGCTTGCATCGGGGCCATACAGAACCCGGCTTACAGGCCAACTGGCAATTTCCCGCACCGGATGTGATGAATTCTGCGAAATCGCCTCCCGCGAGCGCATCCGGAGGTGCGGCTAACGGAAAGGTGTATTTAAGGATCTGCGAAATCTCCTTTGCTTTCGGAGCATTAGGGAGCGCCGGAATTCCACTTGCGGCGGTCGGTAGAGGCGGTTTCTCCGCTTGCTCCAATAACCCTTTGTTAAACTTAACAGCTTATAAATAAATCAGGTTTGGGAGCGGCTAGCGGGGTCTCTCCCATTGACGCCCATATGGTCCCATGGTATCCCAAAATCGCACTGCACAAGGGCGTATGAGCGCCCGCCAATCCCAAAGTTTCGGTCGGTCGGCCGGGCGGATTTCCGTTCATCCGGATGGCGAAGCTTTGTCTGGGGCGGTGCGTCGGGACGGGCGGGTATCCGTCTGGAATTGCAAGGGAGCGGGTGTTCGGCGTGGTAAGTCGCTTCCTTTCAAATGCGACGAACAGGATCGATGCGAAGGGGCGGGTCTCCGTTCCGGCGAGTTTTCGTGCGGTTCTTTTGGAGCTTGGAATCCAGGAGCTTTATTGTCTTCAGGATTTCATCTATCCGGCGATCAGCGTTGGAGGTCCGGATCTGCTCGGTCGATACGAAAAGCAGATCGCATCGGTCGATCCATTTTCGCCGGAAGCCAACAGGATGTCGCTGCTGGTACATGGTGGCGGCGTCTTCATGAGGCTCGACGCGGAGGGCCGGCTGATGGTCACGGATTTTATCCGGGACTTCACGGGAATCAGCTCGGAAGTAACCTTCGTTGGGCGCTCGGATCATTTTCAGCTTTGGCGGCCGCAGGCGTTTCACGAGGCGCAGGCGGCAGCGAGAGAGGGGCGCTTCGGTTCGCGCCCTGCGTAAAACAGAGGTGCGGAATGGCGGCGAATTCTGGCAACGGAGAAACCGAGGCCGAAGGCGGACTGGTTCGTCACATTCCAGTCCTTCTTGACGAGGTTGTCGAGGCGCTCGATCCTCAAGCGGGCAAGGTCATCCTCGATGGCACATTCGGGGCGGGTGGATATTCATCCGCCCTGCTTGCTGCCGGTGCGGAAGTGATCGCGCTTGATCGTGATCCGACCGCGATCGCTGCCGGGCAGGCGTTGGCCGAAGCTCATAAAGGGCGTCTTACGCTTATCCATTCGCAATTCTCCAATCTCGCCGACTATGCGCCCGAAGGAGGGTTCGACGGCGTCGTGCTCGATATCGGCGTGTCGTCCATGCAGATCGATGAGGCGGAGCGCGGCTTCTCATTCCAGAGAAACGGCCCGCTCGACATGCGTATGTCGGCAGCGGGCGTGTCTGCTGCTGATGTCGTCAACCGCGCCAAGGTCAGCGATCTTACCCGCATCTTCGGTTTTCTGGGCGAAGAGAAGCAGGCCGGCCGCATTGCGCGGGCCATCGAGAAGCGTCGTGCCTCCGAGCCATTTGCGACCACGCGGGATCTGGCAAACCTCATCGAAAGCGTCAATCCGCGCAAGGCGAAGGACAAGATTCATCCGGCTACCCGCGTCTTCCAGGCGCTGCGCATCTTTGTGAACGATGAACTGGGTGAGCTCGCAACGGCGCTTTTTGCCGCCGAACGCGCTTTGAAACCCGGCGGCCGTCTCGTCGTCGTTACCTTTCATTCGCTCGAAGACCGGATCGTCAAGCAGTACTTTTCCGACCGCTCCGGCAAGGCTTCAGGTTCGCGTCATCTGCCAATGGTCGAAGCGAAGCCCGCCATATTCGAACCGATCGGCAAGTCGATGATCGTCGCGAGCGAAGAGGAGGCGGAAGCCAACCCGCGCGCCCGTTCGGCAAAGCTGCGGGCCGGCATTCGTTCCGTCGCTCCGCCCCGTGCTGCCGATCTTTCCATTTTCGATCTGCCCGACCTCGCCAGCCTTGCAAAGATGGGAGCCTGAAACATGCTGCGTAGCTTCGATCTGGTACTGATCGGCGTCATGACGGCTACCGCGGTCGTCACCTACACGATCAAGCACCGCGCCGACGAGAAGCTTGCCGAGGTCCGCCGGCTGGAGGCGGAAATCAAGTTGGAGAAGGATACGATAGATCTGCTGAAGGCGGACTGGGCGCTGCTGACGCAGCCGAACCGCCTGCACCGACTGATCAATGTCTACAATTCCGAGCTTCAATTGGCTCCAACGGTGCCGACCCAGCTTGCCATGCCGAAGGAGCTGCCGATGTTGAAGGCGCAGCTTCCGCAGCCGGAGACGACGATCGAGGACATCATCGCCGGCAAGAGCAGCGAAGTCGCCGCAGCTCTCAAGGGTGTCGAGGCGGCCAAGGCGAGACCAGCCTCGAAAATCCCCGTACCCACCCCGCGCGGGCGCGGCTCCATCGAAGTTATCTCTACCGGATCGGTGAAACGCTGATGTCTTTCCTGTCCCGCATTATGGTCCTGAAGAGCCGCGCGCATTTTTCCGCAGGCGGCCGCTCACCCGCCCGAGGCGCCTCCTTCGAAGGCACGCGCAAGCGCAAGTCGGCCCAGGCGAAGAACCGGGTCGGCCTGCTGATCGCCGGTTTTACGGTCTTTTACTGCGTCATCGGCGGTCGCCTCGTGCAATATGGCGTTGCGGAACCCCTGACCACATCCAGCATCCTGCCACCCGATCGGCTGATGGCATCGCGCCCAGATCTCGTCGACCGGAACGGCGAGGTTTTGGCAACCGATATCCGCACCGTCTCGCTGTTTGCGGAACCTCACAAGATCGTCGATCCGGACGAGGTCGTCGAAAAACTCTCTACCGTTCTCAACGATCTCGACGTCAAGTCCACATATTCCAAGCTCAAGTCGGATTCCCGATTCCAGTGGCTCCGCCGTCAGTTGACGCCCAAGCAGCAGAGCCAGATTCTTGCACTCGGCATTCCGGGCATCGGATTCCGGCCGGAAAAGCGCCGGTTCTATCCGGGTGGTCCGACAGCTGCGCACGTCGTCGGTCACGTCAATATCGACAACCGCGGCGTGGCGGGAATGGAGCGTTACGTCGACAGCCAGGGATTGGCCGATCTTGCCGCCGTTGGGATGACGTCCAGCCAGCCGCTTGAGCCGGTCAAGCTTTCGGTCGACCTGCGGGTCCAGGCGATCGTGCGGGACGTGGTTGTTTCCGCGATAAAGAAATTTCAGGCAATCGGCGCGGGCGCGGTGGTGATGGACGTCCATACGGGCGAGATCCTCGCCATGGCCTCGGTGCCCGATTACGATCCGAACAATCCGGCAGAAGGAGCCGAAGAAGGCTGGCTCAATCGCATGTCGAACGGAACGTTCGAAATGGGATCGACCTTCAAGTCTTTCACGATTGCCATGGGATTGGATTCGGGCAAAGTGAAGCTGTCGGACAGTTTCGATGCGCGTTTTCCCATCCGCATCGGCGGCTTCACCATCAAGGATTTCCACGGCAAAGGACGCGTGCTGAGCGTTCCCGAGATCTTCCAGTATTCATCCAATATCGGCACCGCCAAGATCGCCGATACGGTGGGCATCGAAGGCCACAAGGACTTCCTGACGAGGATCGGCTTGTTGAACAAGATGAAGACCGAGCTGCCGGAAGTCGCGCAGCCGACCCAACCGCGTCAATGGAAAAAAATCAACTCGATCACCATTTCCTTCGGCCACGGCGTATCCACCACGCCTTTGCAGACGGCCGTCGCGGGAGCGGCTCTCGTCAATGGCGGCAAGCTCATCGAACCTACGTTCCTGCCGCGCACGCGGGAACAGGCCGATCTGGTTGCAACCCAGGTCATGAAGCCTTCCACCAGCAAGGACATGCGCTTCCTGTTCGAATGGAACGGTATCAACGGTTCGGGCAGAAATGCGCGCGTCGAGGGATTCAATGTCGGCGGAAAGACCGGCACCGCCGACAAGGTCGTCAATGGCCGTTATGTCAACGACAAGAACTTCAACGCGTTTCTTTCCGCTTTCCCGATGGACAATCCGCAATATGTGGTGCTGACCTTCATCGACGAGCCAAAAACCGACAAGGGCAACGGTGCAGCAATTGCAGGTACCTCGGCGGCGCCGATGGTCAAGGAGATCATCAGCCGCTCGGCGCCCATTCTCGGTGTAAAGCCGAAATTCGGCAGTGACGGTTCTGCCCTGCTTGTGTCTTATTGAGCGACAACAAATCGACGGGACGATTCGTGGGGAAACGCTCAAGAGGGACATTCAAACGATGAAATTGCGAGACCTCGTCGGACAGGACTTCCCGGAGCTGGCCGAACTCGTGGCCGGCCGGGCAGGTGATCTCGACGTAGCCGGCCTGACCTCCGACAGCCGCAAGGTGAAGCCCGGCATGCTCTTTGCAGCACTTGCGGGCACAAAGGCCGATGGTTCCAGCTATATCGGCGACGCTGCAGCCCGTGGTGCAATTGCCGCTATTGCCGCACAGCCGGCCGATGCCGGCATTCCGGTGCTGACCGTTTCCAACCCCCGCAAGCTTCTGGCGCTTGCGGCGGCGCGGTTTTATGGAGCGCAGCCGGCGACGATGGCGGCGGTGACCGGGACGGCCGGCAAGACTTCCGTCGCTTCCTTTACGCGTCAGATCTGGACCTATGCCGGCTATGCGGCCGCGCAGATCGGCACAACGGGCGTCGTCTCTCCCACCCGCAACGATTATGGATCTTTGACAACGCCGGACCCGGTGGAACTTCAGGAGCTTCTGGCGGAACTCGCTGCCGAAGGCGTCACCCATGCGGCCATGGAGGCGTCCAGCCATGGTCTGGACCAGAGCCGGCTCGACGGGGTTCGTCTGACGGCAGCAGCTTTCACCAATCTTGGCCGCGACCACATGGACTACCATCCGACGGTCGAGAGCTACATGGCTGCAAAGATGCGGCTTTTCGATACGCTGATGCCGAAAGGCGGACCGGCGGTGATCTTCGCGGATGATGCCTGGTCGGAAGAGGCCATTCGTGTCGCGACAGTGTCCGGCCTCAACGTGCGTACCGTCGGTCGGCGTGGCGATTATCTATGCCTCAAACGCGTCGAGCATTTCCGCCACAAGCAGGTGGCGGAAGTACATTTCGGCGATGAGATCTTCGAGGTCCATATTCCGCTTGCAGGTGACTTCCAGGTGGCCAACGCGCTCGTTGCGGCCGGTCTTGCCATGTCGACCGGCGTTTCGGCGTCTGTCGCGATGGCCGCGCTGGAGAAGTTGGTCGGCGCTTCCGGGCGCCTGGAATTTCTCGGGCAGACGAAGGACGGTGCACTGGCCTATGTCGACTATGCCCATAAGCCGGATGCGCTGGAAAATGTGTTGACCTCCGTAAGGCCTTTCACGACCGGGCGCGTGATCGTGGTGTTCGGTTGCGGCGGCGACCGCGACAAGGGCAAGCGGCCGATCATGGGGGACGTGGCGACGCGGCTTGCCGATATTGTTATCGTCACGGACGACAACCCGCGATCCGAGGTGCCGGAGGTTATTCGTGCCGAGATCATGGCTGCGGCTCCTGGTGCGATCGAGATCGGCGATCGCGCTACGGCGATCCGCGAGGCGGTGAAGATGCTGCAGTCGGGCGATACGCTGATTGTTGCCGGGAAGGGGCATGAGGAGGGGCAAACGATCGGGACCACGGTTCTGCCGTTCTCCGACCACGTGGAGGTACGCAAGGCACTGGAGGAGCTGAAACCTTGAGCTTTCTTTGGACTTCTGAGGAAATGGTGGCCGCAATCGGCGGCCGCCCGATCGGTACGTTACCCGCTGGCATTACCGGCATTTCGATCGACAGCCGCTCGATCGGCGAGGGCGAGGCTTTCTTCGCGATCAAAGGCGACCGTGTCGACGGCCACGATTATGCGAGCCTCGCGGTCGCCAACGGCGCGCCGCTCATCGTCGTCAACGAGGCGAAATTGCCGGCGCTCGGCAAGCTGACGGTGCCGATGATCGTGGTGGAAGACGTGCTTGCGGCGCTGGGAAAGCTGGCTCTTGCGTCACGAGAGCGCAGCCGGGCGCGGATCATCGCGGTTACCGGCTCGGTCGGGAAGACGACGACCAAGGAGATGCTGCGCCACGTGCTGACGCCCTCCGGCAAGGTACATGCCGCGGTTGCCTCCTTCAACAATCATTGGGGTGTGCCGTTGACGCTCGCCCGGATGCCGGCGGATGCGGATTTCGGCGTCTTCGAGATCGGCATGAACCATCCGGACGAGATCCGGCCTCTGGTGAAGATGGTGCGTCCGCACGTGGCGATCATCACCACGATTGCTGCGGCTCATCTCGGCCACTTCAAGAACCTCGAGGAAATCGCCGCCGCAAAGGCCGAGATCTTCGAGGGCCTTGAACCCGGCGGGGTCGCAATCCTCAACCGCGACAACAAGCAATTCGATTTTCTTGAAAAGAAGGCACAGGAAGACGGTGTCTCGCGTGTCTGCAGTTTCGGTCAGCACGCCAAGGCGGATTTCCGGCTGGCGGATTTCGAAGGCAATGCCGAAAGCTCCACGGTATGGGCTGTGCTCAACGGCGAAACGTCGGAAATTCAGATCGGCGCGCCAGGACGCCACATTGCCGAAAATGCCATGGCGGCACTTGGAGCCTGCCTGCTCGTCAACGCGGACATGCCCAAGGCCATGGAGGCGCTCGCTGTCCTTAGACCGGTAAAGGGCAGGGGCGAGCGCCACCTGCTCGGCATAGGCGAGGGACATCTGACGCTGATCGACGAAAGCTACAACGCTAACCCCGCTTCCGTGCGGGCGGCGATCGCCTTGCTTGCCTCGGCCACGCCGGAAGTTACCGGCCGGCGCATCGCCGTGCTCGGCGACATGCTCGAGATGGGAGAATTCTCCGCTGCGGTACATGAAGAGCTTGCCGGTCCGCTGCTGGCCGCCGGCATCGAGCACGTCTGGCTCGCAGGCCCCGAGATGGCCGCACTTCGCGATGCTCTGCCTGAGAGTGTCGAGGTGCAATATTATGAGAGAACCGCCGATCTCGCGGACTTCGTCGTGCGTTCGGTGATCCCGGGTGATGTGGTGATGGTGAAATCATCGCTCGGACTTGGCTTCGGCAAGATCGTGGCAGCCCTGCTTGACAACTATCCGGCATTCTCCGACACGGAGCGCCAACTTTAATGAGATGCGGCTTGAGAAAGGGCGCTGAATGCTGATCTGGCTTGTGGAACTGGCGGACCATTTCCAATTTTTCAACCTGTTCCGGTACATCACGTTCCGGACCGGTGCCGCCCTTTTCACGTCGGCCCTGATCGTCTTCCTCTTCGGCCCGCAAATGATCGCTTCGCTGCGCGTTCGGCAGGGCAAGGGGCAGCCGATTCGCGCCGACGGTCCGCAGACTCACTTCAAGAAGGCTGGCACGCCCACGATGGGCGGACTGATGATCCTTGCCGGTATCGTCGGTGGATCGTTGCTTTGGGCCGATCTGTCCAATGTCTACGTCGTCGCGACCTTGCTCGTCACGCTCGGTTTCGGTGCGATCGGCTTCTACGACGACTATCTGAAGGTCACCAAGCAGACGGAAAAGGGATTTTCAGGCAAGGCGAGACTTGGAATCGAGTTTGTCATCGCAGGCATCGCGGTCTTCTTCATGATGCGTATGGCACTGGCGAGCGGCTCGGCGACCAACCCGACTCTCGGCACTTCCATCGCCTTTCCCTTCTTCAAGGATCTGATCATTAATCTTGGTGTCTTTTTCGTGCTGTTCGGCGGGTTCGTGATCGTTGCCGCCGGCAATGCAGTTAACCTCACTGACGGCCTCGACGGTCTCGCGATCGTCCCGGTGATGATCGCCGCGGCTTCGTTCGGCGTGATTGCCTATCTCGCCGGCAATGCCGTCTTCGCGAACTATCTGCAGATCAACTTCGTCCCCGGCACCGGCGAACTTGCCGTCATCCTTGGTGCGGTGATCGGAGCGGGCCTGGGCTTCCTGTGGTTCAACGCGCCGCCTGCGGCAATCTTCATGGGCGACACCGGTTCTTTGGCGCTCGGGGGGCTGATTGGTTCGGTCGCCGTCGCCACCAAGCACGAAATCGTCATGGCGATCATCGGCGGACTGTTCGTGATGGAGACGCTCTCGGTCATCATCCAGGTCGGCTTTTTCAAGATGACCGGCCGCCGCGTCTTCCTGATGGCGCCGATTCATCACCATTTCGAAAAGCTCGGCTGGACGGAAAGCCAGGTTGTGATCCGTTTCTGGATCATCGCCGTCGGTCTTGCCATGCTCGGCCTTTCGACCCTCAAGCTCCGGTGAGGCCAGATGATTCCGGTCACCACCTTTAAGGATAAGCGGGTCGCTCTCTTCGGCCTCGGGGGATCCGGGCTTGCGACCGCAAAGGCGCTGGTTGCCGGTGGCGCGGATGTTACCGCCTGGGACGACAATCCAGACAGTGTCGCGAAGGCTGGCGCCGAAGAGATTGCAACCGCGGACCTTCGCACGATCGACTGGTCGGCGCAGGCTGCATTCGTCCTGTCGCCGGGCGTGCCGCTTACCCATCCGAAGCCGCATTGGAGCGTCGATCTCGCCCATGCCGCCGGCGTCGAGATCATCGGGGATGTAGAGCTTTTCGTTCGCGAACGCCGGGCGCATGCGCCGGATTGCCCGTTCATTGCCATCACCGGCACCAATGGCAAGTCGACGACCACCGCCCTTATCGCCCATATCCTGAAATCGAGCGGCCGCGACGTGCAACTCGGCGGGAACATAGGTACGGCGATCCTGACCCTCGATCCGCCGAAGGCGGAACGCTATTTCGTCGTCGAGTGCTCCTCCTACCAGATCGACCTTGCCCCGACGCTTAATCCGACCGCCGGAATCCTACTCAACCTGACGCCGGACCATCTCGATCGGCACGGCACGATGCAGCATTACGCGGATATCAAGGAGCGGCTGGTAGCCGGCAGCGATACCGCGGTCGTCGGTGTCGACGATTCCTATTGTGCGCTCATCGCCGACCGGGTGGAGCGCGCCGGCGTGAGCGTCAAGCGGATCTCCAAACGCAACGTCGTGGCCGAAGGTTTTTACGCGGAAGGCAGCCGGATCATCGAATCCCATGGAGGCACGACTTCGCTGCTCGCCGATCTCGACGGTATCCAGACGCTCCGAGGCAGCCACAATGCCCAGAACGCCGCGGCCGCGATTGCCGCGTGCCTCGCGGTCGGAATGTCCAGAGACGACATCCGCGCCGGACTGAAATCCTTCCCGGGACTGAAGCACCGCATGCAGCCGATCGGCCAATTGATGAACCGCGCGGGCGGGCAGGTGGTTTTCGTCAATGATTCGAAGGCGACCAATGCGGATGCGGCAGCGCCGGCACTCTCCAGCTACGACCGGATCTACTGGATCGCGGGCGGTCTGCCGAAGGAAGGCGGGATAGTCAGCCTCGCTCCACTCTTTTCCCGTATCGTGAAAACCTATCTGATTGGAGAGGCGGCGCCGGTTTTCGCGGCAACTCTCGGTGAGGCGGTGCCCTACGAGATTTCGGGCACCCTCGAAAGAGCCGTGATCCATGCCGCAGCGGACGCCAGGATCGACCCGGCGCCCTCTGCGGTCATGCTGTCACCTGCTTGCGCCAGCTTCGATCAGTTCAAGAATTTCGAGGTCCGCGGCGATTCCTTCGTCGGCCATGTCGCGGCTCTCGATGGCGTCACGATGTTGGTCGAGACCGGAAAGGGAAGCTGAAGATGGTAAGCCGCGCAGACCGAGGGCCGCTCGCAGACTGGTTCTGGACGATCGACCGTTTCTTCCTGGTCGCCTTCGTGCTGCTGATGGGCATCGGCTTCATGCTCTCCTTCGCGGCCTCGCCGGCGGTTGCCGAGCGAATCGGTCTGAACAGCTTCCACTTCGTTGAGAGGCATGCGCTTTTCCTCCTGCCGTCGTTGGTGGTGATGATCGGCCTGTCCTTCCTGACGCCGAGGCAGGTCCGTCGAACGGCGGTCATCCTGCTTGTCATTTCGCTGGCTATGATGGTGCTGGCGTTGTTCTTCGGTGTCGAGGTCAAGGGATCGCGCCGCTGGATAGGGGTCGGCAGTTTTTCGATACAGCCGTCCGAATTCATGAAGCCGGCTTTCGTCGTCGTCTGCGCCTGGCTGTTTGCCGAGCATGCACGCCAGCCGGAAATCCCCGGTAACCTCTTCGCGATCATCCTTTTCGGCATTGTCGCAGCACTGCTGGTCGCCCAGCCGGACCTTGGACAGACGATCCTGACCAGCGTCGTCTGGGGCGGCATGTTCTTCATGGCCGGCATGCCGTGGCTGTGGATATTCCTGCTCGGCGGCGTCGGGGCGGGAGGCATCGTCGCAGCCTATTACATGCTGCCGCACGTCACCTCCCGTTTCGACAAATTCCTGACGGGCGAGGGCGACCGTTTCCAGATCGAGACCGCGCATGAAGCGATTCTTCAGGGTGGCTGGTTCGGTCAGGGGCCGGGCGAGGGGATCGTCAAGCGGATCCTTCCCGACAGCCATACCGATTTCATCTTCTCCGTCGCGGCCGAGGAATTCGGCATCATCTTCTGTATGACGCTGGTGGCGATCTTTGCCTTCGTCGTGCTGCGCGGCCTGAATCATGCCTTCAAGGAAGGCAACGACTTCAACCGTTTCGCGGTTGCAGGTCTCGTCCTACAGGTCGGCATGCAGTCGATGATCAACATCGGCGTCAATCTCGAACTCATGCCGGCAAAGGGGATGACGCTGCCTTTGATCTCCTATGGCGGCTCTTCGATGATCGCGATCTGCGTCACCGCAGGTTTCATTCTGGCGCTGACGCGGCACCGGCCGGAAAAGCGGGCGCAGGAGCGCAGCCTGTTCCGCGTCACTCAAAGCCTGCCGGCGGAGTAAGATGAATGACCAAAGGCATCATCCTTCTTGCCGCCGGCGGAACCGGCGGCCATGTTTTTCCGGCCGAAGCGCTCGGACATGAGCTCAAGGCACGGGGCTATTCCGTCCACCTCGTCACGGACAGCCGCGCCGAGCGTTTCGCCGGCACCTTTCCGGCAGAAGAGATTCATGTCGTCCCTTCCGCCACGCTGGGCTCGAAAAATCCGGTGGCGCTCGCCCGTACCGGCTGGAGACTCTGGACGGGCCTTCGCGCCGCCCGCCGCCTGATCGGCAGGCTGAAACCGCTCGCCGTCGTGGGCTTTGGAGGATATCCGACCGTGCCGCCGCTGATGGCAGCAACGTCCATGGGCGTGCCCTCGATGATCCACGAGCAGAATGCCGTAATGGGCCGCGCCAACAAGGCATTGGCGGGAAAGGTTCAGGCGATCGCCGGCGGCTTCCTGCCGGAGACCGAAGGTCCCTATGCAGGCAAGACCGTGACGACCGGCAATCCGGTGCGTCCGGCGGTCCTTGCGGCTTCAACCGTTCCCTATGTGGCATCCCGCGGTGCCGATCCGTTCCGTCTCGTCGTCTTTGGCGGGAGCCAGGGCGCGCAGTATTTCTCTTCGGTCGTGCCGACGGCGCTCAGCCTGCTCGATCAGGCCGAGCGCGACCGCCTCACGGTTACCCAACAGGCTCGCCCGGAAGACAAGGATCGTGTGACGTCGTGCTTTGCCAAGCTGAAGGCGCCGGCGGATATTTCCTCCTTCTTTTCGGACATGGCCGAGCGTCTGGCGACGGCGCATCTTGTCATCTGCCGTTCGGGGGCTTCGACGGTGTCGGAAATAGCCGTGATCGGCCGGCCGGCCATTCTGGTGCCTTATCCGCATGCTCTGGATCATGACCAGGCAGCGAATGCGGCGGCATTGGTTGCGACCGGCGGGGCGCAGGTCGTGCCGCAATCTGAACTTTCGCCGGAGAAGCTGGCCGGTCTCGTCTCCGCTGCGATGAAAGAGCCTGAACGCCTCGAAAAGATGGCAGCGGCCGCCAAGTCGGCTGGACGACCCGATGCGGCGATCTTGCTTGCGGACATGGTTGTGGCTATTGCCGAGCGCAGGTCCATCGCAGAATTTAAGGGAGTGCGTACATGAAGATGCCGAAGGCCATCGGGCTCGTCCATTTCATCGGCATCGGCGGCATCGGGATGAGCGGCATCGCTGAAGTGCTGCATAACCTCGGACACAAGGTGCAGGGTTCCGATCAGGCAGATGGTGCCAATGTCCAGCGGCTACGCGACAAGGGCATTCCGGTTTTCGTCGGCCACAGGGAAGAAAATCTTGGCGACGCCGAAGTGGTCGTGGTCTCGACTGCGATCAAAAAGAACAATCCGGAGTTGATGGCTGCGCGTGAAAAATCGCTGCCGATCGTCCGTCGTGCCGAAATGCTCGCCGAACTGATGCGCTTTCGCAATGCGATCGCGATCGGGGGTACGCACGGCAAGACAACCACGACCTCGATGGTCGCGACGCTGCTGGAAGCCGGCGGGCTTGATCCGACCGTCATCAACGGCGGCATCATCAATGCTTACGGCACAAACGCCCGCATGGGCGAGGGCGAGTGGATGGTCGTGGAGGCCGACGAATCGGACGGTACCTTCCTGAAGCTTCCGGCCGATGTGGCAGTGGTCACCAATATCGATCCCGAACACCTCGATCACTACGGCAACTTCGATGCGGTGCGCGCCGCCTTCCGGCAGTTCGTCGAGAACGTCCCCTTTTACGGGTTTGGCGTGCTCTGCCTTGATCACCCCGAAGTGCAGGCGCTGGTCGGCCGGATCGAAGACCGCAAGATCGTCACCTATGGGGAAAACCCGCAGGCCGACGCTCGGTTCTTCAATGTGCGCATGGAAGGTACCAAATCGATCTTCGACGTCGAAATCCGTCGCCGCCGCACCGGTCGGGTATTCAACTTCAAGGAATTGGCGCTGCCCATGCCGGGGCGCCATAACATTTCCAATGCCACGGCTGCGATCGCCGTTGCCAATCGGCTCGGAATCTCAGAGGAAAATATCCGGAAGGGGCTTGCTGCCTTCAGCGGCGTCAAGCGCCGCTTTACGCTGACGGGCACCTGGAACGGCGTGTCCGTCTTTGATGACTACGGGCATCACCCGGTCGAGATCAAGGCGGTTCTGAAGGCGGCTCGGGAAGCGTGCCAGGGGCGCATCATCGCTGTGCATCAGCCCCACCGCTATACGCGTCTGTCCAGCCTGTTCGAGGACTTTGCCACCTGCTTCAACGATGCCGACAGCATCATTCTTGCGCCGGTCTATGCGGCAGGGGAAGAGCCGATCGATGGAGCGAATTCGGAGGCGCTCGTCACCCGGATCCGCTCGGGCGGCCATCGCGATGCTCGCCATATGGAATCGCCGATAGAACTCGCTTCGATTGTATCTGCCATTGCGAAACCGGGTGATTTCGTGGTTCTTCTGGGGGCTGGCAACATCACGCAATGGGCGGCTGCCTTGCCGAAGGAACTGGAAAGCATATCGGGACGACAGGAATGAAACAGGTGAATGGGGAAAAGCTGCTGGCGTCGCTGGGGGATGGCGTCAATCAACTGCGCGGGCGGCTTACGCCCGATGCGCCAATGGATCGTGTTACCTGGTTCCAGGCCGGCGGCTTGGCCGAACTCATGTTCCAGCCCCATGACGTCGACGATCTTGTCAGCTTCCTGAAGCTCCTGCCGGAGGACGTGCCGCTGACAGTGGTCGGAGTCGGCTCGAACCTCCTGGTCCGCGATGGCGGTATACCCGGCGTCGTATTGCGGCTCTCGGCGAAGGGGTTTGGCAGCGTTGACCTTATCGGCGAAAATCGCATCCGGGCCGGTGCGATCTGCCCGGACAAGCATATTGCTGCCATGGCGATGGACAACGGCATCGGAGGCTTTGCCTTCTACTACGGCATTCCCGGATCGATCGGCGGCGCGCTCCGCATGAATGCCGGTGCAAACGGTACCGAGACGGCGGACCGGGTGATCGAGGTCCACGCAGTCGACCGGAAGGGCAACAAGCATGTCTTGTCGAAGGCGGACATGGGATATTCCTATCGCCACTCATCGGCTGCGGCGGACCTGATCTTCACCCATGCGATCTTCGAAGGTTATGCGGAGGATCGGGCCAAGATCCGCGCCGAAATGGATGCGGTTCGCCAGCATCGCGAGACGGTACAGCCGATCAAGGAAAAGACGGGCGGTTCTACCTTCAAGAATCCCGAAGGTCACTCCGCTTGGAAATTGATCGACGAGGCAGGTGGGCGGGGCCTGATGAGCGGCGGTGCGCAGATGTCTTCACTCCACTGCAACTTCATGATCAATATCGGCCATGCTACCGGTTATGATCTCGAGTATCTCGGTGAGACCGTTCGGGCGAGGGTCTTCGAACATTCCGGGATCAAGCTCGAATGGGAAATCAAACGGCTCGGCATCTTTATGCCGGGACGTGAGGTAAAACCGTTCCAGGGCGTAACGACCGAATGATCTGGGCCTTCGGCTGAGGTCGTCAGGCCCACCAATCCCGTGGTACACTTCCAACAGCATCCCCCTGGGAATGGCGGCGCGTTTGAGCATTTTCTCATTCATTGCGCATTCATGAGCAGTGGTCAGATAATCCCCTGGCATTGAGCGAGTCATCACGCTGGCAGGGGCCGGCGGCGCTCTTGGGGGATACAAGATGTTTAAGAAGCTTTTCGCCGAGTTTCTCGGCACGTTCTGGCTGGTGTTCGGCGGATGCGGCAGTGCAGTTCTGGCAGCTGCCTTTCCCGAAGTCGGCATCGGCCTTCTCGGCGTTTCTCTGGCGTTCGGCCTGACGGTCGTAACCATGGCATATGCGGTAGGCAGCGTCTCCGGTGGTCATTTCAACCCGGCGGTATCCATTGGCCTGATGGTTGCAGGCCGGTTCCCCGCCTCCAGCCTGCTTCCATATGCCATCGCGCAGGTGGCCGGCGCGGTTGCAGCGGCCGCCGTGCTTTATCTGGTTGCTTCGGGCAAGGCTGATTTTCAGCTCGGCGGGTTCGCCTCCAACGGTTATGGCGAGCATTCGCCCGGCAGCTATTCCCTCCTTTCGGCGCTGGTGATGGAAGTGGTGATGACGGCCTTCTTCCTGTTCATCATCCTGGGAGCTACCAGCCATCGGTTCCCGGTTGGTTTTGCCCCTCTGGCGATCGGCCTGGCTTTGACCTTGATTCATCTAGTCTCGATTCCTGTCACCAACACTTCGGTCAACCCGGCCCGTTCCACCGGCGCGGCGCTGTTTGTGGGAGACTGGGCGCTCAGCCAGCTCTGGCTCTTCTGGGTAGCGCCGATCCTGGGTGCGGTACTGGGCGCGATTGCCTGGAGGGCTGTCGGAGAAGCTGAATAACCGCGATTCTTCCCGGCCACTAAACAGCCCGCGGGACGGCCTCCGGCGGGCTTTTTTGCATCTAACTGCCGTCGGCTTATTTTTATCTTCTTGATTAGAGAGGCTTGTTAAGATGCTGAAACAAAAGGAACAATAATGGATTTCAACTGGGGCATTAACGAAAGTAAACGGTTTGTTAACCATATTGAGGCACTAATATAGGCATGCCTTGGGTGTGGCGGGAATCGCTGAAGAACAAGGCTGGCGCAAGCGCCGCAACGTAGCGTGAAGTCCTTTTTTCGGGAGTGATTGATGAGTGACAAGCATGTGGCTGTTCTGATGGGAGGTTTTTCCTCGGAGCGGCCTGTCAGCCTGTCCTCGGGCAATGCCTGCGCCGAGGCGCTTCAATCCGAAGGTTATCGCGTCACTCGCGTCGATGTTGGCCGAGATATCGCCGCCGTCCTTTCCGAAATCAAGCCGGACGTGGCCTTTAATGCCTTGCATGGGCCGTTTGGCGAAGATGGTACGATTCAGGGTGTCCTGGAATATCTGGAGATTCCCTACACCCATTCCGGCGTTCTCGCTTCTGCGCTTTCGATGGATAAGCATCAGGCAAAGCATGTCGCCAAGGCGGCCGGGATTCCGGTTGCGGAGGCCAGGGTTATGGATCGGTTCGAGATAGGGGGTGTGCATCCGATTACGCCTCCCTATGTCGTGAAGCCGGTCCGGGAGGGATCGTCCTTCGGTGTCGTGATCGTTCAGGAAAATCAGTCGCATCCGCCGCAGGTGATCGGATCCGCCGAGTGGCGTTACGGGGATCGGGTTCTCGTTGAGCGTTACATTTACGGACGGGAGCTGACGTGCGGCGTTATGGGCGATGTGGCTCTCGGTGTGACCGAGGTCATTCCGACCGGCAATGCTTTCTATGACTATGATGCAAAATACGCTCAAGGTGGTTCAAAGCACGTCATTCCTGCGCAAATTTCACCGAATGTTTACCAAAAGATTCAAACAATAGCGCTTAAGGCGCATCAGGCGATGGGCTGCCGGGGCGTCAGTCGTTCGGACTTCCGCTACGACGACCGTTTCTCCGAGGATGGTGAGGTTATCTGGCTTGAGATCAACACCCAGCCAGGCATGACTCCGACATCGCTGGTGCCTGAAATGGCCGCACATGCCGGCCGATCGTTTGGTGAACTCGTCCGTTGGATGGTGGAGGACGCTTCGTGCTTGCGTTGATCGGCAAAAGAGCGGATGGACCGCAGGGCCGTTCCCAGAGGCTTTACTCCAGTGCGGAGGAGCGGCGTGTGCTGCCGCGGCCGTTGCGTCGGGCCGTACGTTTTTGTGTCAGCCTTGCGACTGGGCGCATCCATATTCCCGAGCACACCGGAACGGTTGCGACTTTCGGCTTCTTCGCCGTGGTCGGTCTCTATGGCATGTCGCTGGGCGGCCATACCCAGACTGTTGCTCAGGCAACCACAGCTGCCGCAGGCTTTGCCATCGAGGACGTGCGTGTCTCCGGCAACGACCAAACCTCGGAAATCGATATCCTCCAGCTTCTTGGCCTTGATGGTACGACCTCGCTCGTCGCTCTCGATGTCGATGCGGCGCGCCGCAAGCTTTCAGAGCTTCCTTGGGTGCGGTATGCGGAGGTCCGTAAGGTCTACCCGAAGACGATCGAGGTTATGCTGAAAGAGCGCGAGGCTTTCGGTATCTGGCAGCATGGTTCCGAGCTTTCGCTGATTGAGAGGAACGGTAGCATCATCGCCCCTTTGCGCGACAACAAGTTCGCTTCGCTTCCGCTCTTTGTCGGACGTGACGCGGAAACCGCTGCTACTTCGTTCGAAGGTGAAATGTCTGCCTGGCCGGAGCTCAGAAGCCGGGTCAAGGCCTATGTTCGTGTCGCCAGCCGCCGTTGGGATCTGCATCTCGACAACGGTGTCGTGCTGAAATTACCGGAAGCCAATGTCGGCAAGGCGCTGGCTGTGCTCGCTCGTCTTGAAAAGGAGCAGGGTGTGCTGGAGCGCGATGTCGCCGCAGTCGATCTGCGTCTGGAAGACCGCACAACCATCCAGTTGACTTCCGGCGCCACGGAGCGCCGCAGGGAGGCCCTGGAGGCGCGGGCAAAGACCCTGAAGAAGCAGGGAGAGCAGTTGTGAGCGTTTTTGGTTCCTCGCACTTTGGGTTGCCGCGCATGAAGCCTCTGTCTTCCAAGCGTTCGCATGTTGTTTCGGTCCTTGATATCGGTTCCACCAAGGTGGTCTGCATGATCGCCCGGCTGACGCCGCGTCAGGAAAGCCAGGTATTGCCGGGCCGCACCCACAATATCGAGATCATCGGCATCGGCCATCAGCGTTCGCGCGGCGTGAAGTCCGGCGTTATCGCTGATCTGGATGCCGCAGAAAGCGTCGTCCGGCTTGCAGTCGATGCTGCCGAGCGCATGGCCGGCCTCACCGTGGATAGCCTCATCGTCAACGTCTCCGCCGGCCGGCTGGCGAGCGACGTCTATACCGCCACAATCGATCTGGGCGGCCAGGAAGTCGAGGCTGCGGACCTCAAGAAGGTTCTGGTTGCGGCCAGCCAGCAGTCGCTGCGTCAGGACCGCGCCATTCTCCACTCCTTGCCGACCGGCTTCTCGCTGGACGGCGAACGGGGCATTCGCGATCCCCTGGCGATGTTCGGCGACGAACTGGGGGTCGACATGCACGTGGTCGCTGCCGAGCGCGCCACCCTCAAGAATCTCGAACTGTGTATCAACCGGGCGCATCTTTCGGTGGAGGGCATTGTCGCCACTCCTTACGCCAGCGGCCTTGCCGCCCTCGTCGATGACGAGGTGGAACTCGGCTGTGCGGCAATCGACATGGGCGGCGGCACCACCACGATCTCCGTCTTCGCCGAAGGCAAGCTCGTTCACACGGACGCAATCAGCCTCGGCGGACATCACGTCACGACCGACCTCGCACGCGGCCTTTCGACCCGGATCGAAGACGCGGAACGCATGAAGGTCGTTCACGGTTCGGCGCTCGCAAACAGCGGTGACGAACGCGACGTGATCTCCGTTCCGCCGATTGGCGAGGACGATCGTGATCAGCCGACCCAGGTGCCGCGTTCCCTCGTCACCCGCATCGTTCGGGCCCGGATCGAAGAGACGTTGGAGCTCATCCGGGATCGCATACAGAAGTCAGGATTCAGCCCGATCGTCGGCAAACGTGTCGTGCTCACCGGCGGAGCCAGCCAGCTGACGGGTCTTTCCGAAACGGCTCGCCGTATCCTGGCGCGCAACGTCCGTATCGGCCGCCCCATGGGCGTCTCGGGTCTGCCGGCGGCAGCCAAGGGGCCGGCTTTTTCGACTGCGGTCGGATTGATGATCTATCCGCAGGTCGCGGACATGGAAACACATGCTTCGCAAAGCGGGCTGATCGCTTCGCTTGGCAGCGGAAACGGCCGGCTGGCCCGCGTCGGCCAATGGCTGAAGGAAAGTTTTTGATACAGCGGTATCTGCCGGCTGCGTCAGAGAAGAGTTGGAATGAATTGGCCGGCGGCGATGCGGCCTGAGAGAGAAGGAACTGGTGCAATGACCATCAAGCTGCAAAAGCCTGACATCACCGAGCTGAAGCCTCGGATTACCGTGTTCGGCGTCGGTGGCGGCGGCGGTAACGCTGTCAACAACATGATCACGGCCGGGCTGGAGGGCGTCGATTTCGTCGTCGCCAACACCGACGCCCAGGCGCTGACCATGACAAAGGCCGAACGGATCATCCAGATGGGTGCCCGGGTTACCGAAGGTCTCGGTGCAGGCTCGCAGCCGGAAGTCGGTCGCGCCGCCGCTGAAGAATGCCTCGACGAGATCGTCGATCATCTGAACGGCACTCATATGTGCTTCGTGACCGCCGGTATGGGCGGCGGCACGGGCACGGGTGCAGCGCCGGTCGTCGCGCAGGCCGCCCGTTCCAAGGGTATCCTGACGGTCGGCGTCGTCACCAAGCCGTTCCATTTCGAAGGCCAGCGCCGCATGCGCCTTGCCGAATCGGGAATTCAGGAACTTCAGAAGTCGGTCGACACGCTGATCGTCATCCCGAACCAGAACCTTTTCCGCATCGCCAACGACAAGACGACCTTCGCGGACGCATTCGCAATGGCCGACCAGGTTCTCTACTCGGGTGTTGCCTGCATCACCGACCTCATGGTCAAGGAAGGCCTCATCAACCTCGATTTCGCTGACGTCCGTTCGGTGATGCGCGAGATGGGCCGCGCGATGATGGGCACCGGCGAAGCCTCGGGTCCCGGCCGCGCCATGCAGGCTGCGGAGGCAGCGATCGCCAACCCGCTCCTCGACGAAACCTCGATGAAGGGCGCACAGGGTCTCTTGATCTCGATCACCGGCGGCCGCGACCTGACGCTCTTCGAAGTGGACGAAGCCGCGACCCGTATTCGCGAGGAAGTCGATCCGGACGCCAATATCATTCTTGGCGCGACGTTCGACGAAGCGCTGGAAGGCCTCATCCGCGTATCGGTCGTTGCGACCGGCATCGATCGCGGTGCGGCGTCCGTCGATATCCGCGCTGCGGAAATGCGCGCCGCCACAAAGCCGATCGTCCGGCCGTCGGCTGCGGTGCCGGCAGCTTCGGTTGCACAGCCGGCTCCCGCTTCGGTCATGCAGGCGGCTCCCGCTCCGACCCCCAAGCCGGCTTTCGATCCGATTGCCGAGACCATCCGCATGGCGGAAGCCGAAATGGAACGTGAGCTCGCAATCGCCGAACCTCAGCGCGTAGCCCCGGCCCCCCAGCCGGCGATGCAGCAGCCGCAGGAAGAATTCCGCCCGCAAAGCCGCATTTTTGGTGCTGCTCCGGTCGAAGCTCCGGCTCCGGTCATCAACCGTCCTGCACCGGCGCCGCAGCCTGCGCCGATGCAGGCCCACGTTCAGCCGCAGGCTCCTCAGATGAGCCAGCCCGCACCGCGCATGGCGCAGCCGCAGCATCACGAGCCGGTTGCTCCGTCGATGTCGCCGATCATGGAGCCTGTACGCATGCCTAAGGTGGAAGATTTTCCGCCGGTGGTGAAGGCGGAGATGGATCGCCGCTCTCAGCCGGTACAGCACGTGCAGGAAGAGCGGGGTCCCATGGGTCTCCTGAAGCGGATCACCAATTCGCTGGGACGCCGTGAGGAAGAAGAGCCGGTCAATGCCGACATGACCGCGCCGGCGCCGGCTCAAGCTTCCCAGCAGCGCCGTCCGCTTTCGCCCGAGGCAAGCCTCTACGCTCCGCGCCGTGGCAATCTCGACGATCACGGCCGGGCTGTTCCGCAGGCTCACCATGAGGAAGATCAGCTGGAAATTCCGGCCTTCCTGCGGCGCCAGTCGAACTAGGGTAACGGCAGTCACCAAACGTGAAGAAGGCCCGGATCACAGATCCGGGCTTTCCTTGTTTTCTCAATCAGGACTTAGAGTTAGCAACGTTACAATTCGAAACGAACAGTGATTTGGAATGTTCCGGATGGCTGCGTATGAAGGATGCTGAAGAGACGCCGAAAAGACCCGCCGATTCAGACGGTCGGCTACAAAAGGCGCTAAGAATTTCGGATCTTCTGATTGTGGATCCGACGAAAAGAAGGCAGCAGGAATGACCATCGGATTGCTCGGTTTCCAGAACACCATTGCCGCTCCGGTGAGCCTCAAGGGTATCGGTGTTCATTCTGGAGCTCCAGTCGGTATTACGTTCCAGCCTGCGGAAGCGGGCACGGGCGTGGTCTTCAGCCGTATTCTCAATGATGGCAGCTCCGTCGAATATCGCGCCGTTTCCTCCCATGTAGGTCCAACGGACCTCTGCACGGTTCTCGGCAGCTCGCCCGCGAAATGGGTTGCCACGATTGAACATGTGATGGCAGCGCTCTACGCGCTCGGTGTCGACAACATCGTCGTCGAAGTCGACGGCGGCGAGATGCCGATCATGGATGGCAGTTCCTTACCGTTCATCGAAGCGATCGAGCAGGTCGGCCTCGTCAATCAGGGCGTCAAGCGGCGTTACATCCGCGTCATAAAGCCGGTGCGGATCGATTCCGGTGCTTCCTGGGCCGAGTTTCGCCCTTATGACGGCACCCGGTTTGAAGTCGAAATTGACTTTTCCTCGCCGCTCATCGGCCGCCAGACCTGGAAGGGCGACCTGACGGCCGCTACCTTCAAGCAGGAGCTTTCACGCGCACGCACCTTCGGCTTCATGCGTGACGTGGAACGGCTCTGGGCGGCTGGTTATGCGCTTGGTTCGTCGCTGGAAAATTCCGTCGTGATCTCCGACGACGATACGATCGTCAATGTCGAGGGCCTGCGTTACGAGGACGAGTTCGTCCGTCACAAGACGCTCGACGCTGTTGGTGATCTGGCGTTGGCCGGTGCCCAGTTTATTGGCTGTTACCGTTCTTATCGAGGCGGTCACAAAATGAATGCCAATGCGCTGAAGGCGTTGATGAGCGATCCGACCGCCTATGAGGTGGTCGAGGCTCCGTCTTCGCGTTCGGCGCGCGTGCGGGCAGGTGAGTTCGTACCGGTCAGCATGCCGGAAATGGCACCCTGGTCCGCCTGATAGAACTCCGATCCAGTCGACTTGGCCGCTTCTTCGGGAGCGGCCTTTTCTTTTGGGAGGATCCCGATGCTGGCATCAATGCCACAAAAATGCATTAATGCCACAGCATTGCGTTGCTCTCCCTTTGCTTTTATGGCTAGAACGGCCTGCTCGGGGCAGGGCGTTTGTGCGCGGGACGATCAGGAACTGTCGAATGAATCATGTAAGGTCTGTTGGAATGCGTAAGACGGCAAGATTAGCGCTTGTCTCGCTGGTGCTTATCGGCGCCGGGTTTGGCATAACCGCCTGCCAATCGGACCGAGATATCGACATTACCAAGCTCGGCATGGAAACGGATCCGCCGGAGGCCCTCTACAATCAGGGGCTTGCCAACATGAAGGCCGGCAATCTGTCGGAGGCTTCGCGAAAGTTCGACGCGATCGACAAGCAGAACCCGTTTACGGAATGGGGGCGCAAGGCGCTGGTCATGAGCACCTTCACGAAATATCGGCTTGGCCGCAACGACGAAGCAATCGCGACCGGCAACCGCTATATGAACCAGTATCCGCAGTCGCAGGATTCGGCGTATGTGCAGTACCTCATCGGCCTTGCTCATTCGAAGCAGATCGCCGACGTGACGCAGGATCAGCGTGCCGCCAACCGTACGATCGAAGCTATGAACAAGGTCGTGAAGGACTATCCGGATTCTGAATATGTCGAGGATGCGCAGGCCAAGATCCGGTTTGCGCGAGACCAGCTCGCCGGCAAAGAAATGCAGGTCGGGCGCTATTACCTGGAGCGCAAAGAATATCTTGCTGCGGTACGACGTTTCCGGAATGTCGTGGAGCAGTTTTCGAATACCAACCAGGTGGAAGAGGCACTGGCGCGACTCACCGAAGCCTATTATGCGATGGGCATCGTGGAGGAAGCCCAGACTGCGGCAGCTGTGCTTGGGCGAAACTATCCGGACAGCCAGTGGTATGCGGATTCCTACAAGCTGCTGCAGGGCGGCGGTGTAGAGCCTCGCGAAAACCGTGGCTCGTGGATTTCACGCGCCGGAGCCAAGCTCATCGGCGCCTGAGACTGGGCGCGGTATCGAGGAAACATGCTGAGCCAGTTATCGATCCGGGATATCGTTCTGATCGAGCGGCTGGATCTTGCCTTCGAGACCGGCCTGTCGGTGTTGACCGGTGAGACGGGTGCGGGCAAGTCTATCCTCCTTGATAGTCTCTCGCTTGCGCTCGGCGGTCGCGGCGATGGAGGGCTGGTTCGGCATGGTGAGGAGAGGGGGCAGGTCACTGCGGTCTTCGACGTGCCCGGCAACCACGACGCTCGCCGGCTCCTGCGTGAAAACGGCATCGATGACGATGGCGACCTGATTTTCCGGCGCGTCCAATCCGCCGACGGCCGCACGCGCGCCTCCATCAACGACCAGCCGGTGAGCGTGCAACTCATGCGGCAGGCGGGTCAACTGCTCGTCGAGATTCACGGCCAGCACGACGATCGTGCGCTGATCGATACGGATGTCCATCGCACGCTGCTGGACGCCTTTGTCGGCCTGACGGAAGAAGTGCAGGCTATTTCCGGTCTCTATCGCTCCTGGCGGGACGCGGAGCGCGCATTCAGGACCCACCGAGCCAAAGTGGAGGCTGCCGCGCGTGAAGCCGACTATATCCGCGCATCGGTCGAGGAGCTTGAGGTACTGGCGCCGCGCGACGGCGAAGAGGACGAGCTTGCCGAGCAGCGCTCTCGCATGCAGAAGGCCGAGCGTATTGCCGGCGACATTTCTGAGGCCTCCGAATTTCTGAATGGCAATGCATCGCCGGTGCCGCTGATCGCTTCGCTGGTCCGCCGCCTGGAGCGCAAGAGCCATGAGGCGCCGGGCCTTCTTGAAGAAACCGTCGAACTCCTCGACCAGGCCCTGAACCACCTTTCGAATGCGCAGATGGAAGTAGAGGCCGCGCTGCGCAAGACGGAGTTCGATCCGCGGGAGCTGGAGCGCGTCGAACAGCGGCTTTTTGCGCTTCGCGCCGCCGGCCGCAAGTATTCGGTCGCGGTGGCCGACCTGCCTGCGCTTGCCGAAAAAATGGTGGCCGATCTTGCCGATCTCGATGCGGGAGAGGAAAGACTCCTTGAACTCGAGAAGCTCGCGGTCGCGGCAAAGATCGAATACGATCAAGCGGCTTCCGTTCTGTCGGAGAAACGCCGCCACGGCGCCGAGGCCCTGGCGGAAGCGGTCATGGCTGAATTGCCGGCGCTGAAGCTCGAGCGAGCGCGCTTCATGGTCGACGTGACGAGCGATCCCGAAGCCGCGACCGCCGAGGGCATCGACAGGGTAGAGTTCCACGTCCAGACCAACCCCGGCACGCGCCCTGGTCCGATCATGAGGGTTGCTTCGGGAGGCGAGCTGTCGCGGTTCCTGCTGGCGCTGAAGGTGGCGCTGGCGGATCGCGGCTCGGCTCCGACGTTGGTCTTCGACGAAATCGATACGGGCGTCGGCGGCGCGGTAGCGGATGCAATCGGTCAGCGGCTGAAGCGGCTTTCGGAAAAAGTGCAGGTGCTCTCGGTCACCCACGCCCCGCAGGTGGCTGCCCGTGCCGCGACGCATCTTCTGATCTCCAAAGGACCGGCGGGCGAAGGTTCTGAAAAAATCGCCACCCGCGTTGCGACGATGGAGCCGGAACACCGGATGGAAGAAATCGCCCGCATGCTTGCCGGCGCTTCCGTCACCGACGAGGCGCGCGCAGCGGCGAAGCGCCTGCTTGCCGGAAGCGGCTGATCTCGTCTCTTCCCATCGGCAAAAATTGCTCTACAAAAACGACTCCGCGATACCCCGAGGAGCCGTTGCCATGTCCGCCGAACAGACGCCCGTCGAGAACCTGACCGAAGAACAGGCCGCAGCCGAGCTGGCCTTCCTCGCCGCCGAGATCGCACGCCACGATGAGCTTTATCACGGTCACGACACGCCGGAGATTTCGGACGCAGAATACGATGGACTGAAACGGCGCAACGATGCGATCGAGAAGCAGTTTCCGCAGCTCGTCCGCGCCGACAGTCCGTCGATCCGGGTTGGGGCGGCTCCTCTGCCGACTTTTGCGCCGATCACCCATTCAAGGCCGATGCTGTCGCTCGACAACACGTTTTCGGACGAGGACGTGCGGGATTTCATCGGTTCCGTCTATCGCTTCCTGGGTCAACTTCCGGATGGATCGATCGCTTTTACCGCCGAGCCGAAGATCGATGGGCTTTCCATGTCGATTCGCTACGAGCAGGGCCGACTGGTGAATGCCGCCACCCGTGGCGACGGCACGACGGGTGAAAACGTCACCGAAAACATCAAGACCATCAAGGAAATCCCGAACAGCCTGCCATCCGGCGTGCCAGATGTCGTCGAAGTGCGCGGTGAGGTCTATATGACGAAAAGCGAGTTCCTGGCGCTCAACGAGAAGATGGCGGCGGAAGGCAAGCAGACTTATGTCAATCCGCGCAACACGGCCGCGGGGTCGCTCCGCCAGCTCGACGCAAAGGTGACGGCGAGCCGCAATCTGAAATTCTTCGCCTATGCCTGGGGTGAAATGTCGGAAATGCCGGCCGATACCCAAATGGGCATGGTGGAAAAATTCAGGGATTGGGGTTTTCCGGTCAACCCGCTCATGAAGCGCCTGAATTCCGTGGAAGACATCATTGCGCATTACACCGATATCGGCCTGAAGCGCCCGGACCTCGACTATGAGATCGACGGTGTGGTCTACAAGGTCGACCGGCTCGACCTGCAGGCCCGCCTCGGATTCCGTTCGCGCAGCCCGCGCTGGGCGACGGCGCATAAATTCCCGGCCGAGCAGGCTTTTACCAAGGTTGAAAGAATCGACATTCAGGTCGGCCGCACCGGGGCGCTGACGCCGGTTGCGCGCCTGACGCCGGTCACCGTCGGCGGCGTCGTAGTCACCAACGCAACGCTGCACAACGAGGACTATATCAAGGGCATCGGGAATTCCGGTGAGCGCATCCGCGAGGACGAGCACGATATCCGCATCGGCGACACGGTTATCGTGCAGCGGGCGGGCGATGTCATTCCGCAGGTGCTCGACGTCGTTATGGAAAAGCGCCCTTCCCACGCTGTGCCCTACGAGTTTCCGAAGAAATGTCCGGTCTGCGGCAGTCATGCGGTGCGCGAGCGCAACGAAAAGACCGGCAAGCTCGATTCGGTCACCCGCTGCACCGGCGGTTTCGTCTGCCGGGCGCAGGCGGTCGAGCACCTGAAACATTTCGTCTCGCGGAATTCCTTCGACATCGAAGGCCTGGGCGCAAAGCAGATCGACTTTTTCTTCGAGAACCAGGACCCTGCACTGCAGATCCGCACCGCGCCGGACATTTTCACGCTGAAGAAAAGGCAGGAAGCCTCGCCGCTTACCAAGCTCGAGAATATCGAGGGTTTCGGCAAGGTAAGCGTGAAGAAGCTCTTCGATGCGATCGACGAACGCCGCAATATCGCCCTTCACCGCTTCATCTATGCGCTCGGCATCCGCCATGTCGGCGAGACTACGGCGAAGCTGCTGGCGCGCGCCTACGGCACCTATGAGGCCTTCGAAGCCGCGATGAGGGAGGCGCAAAGCTTTTCAGGCGACGCCTGGGATGACCTCAACAATATCGAGGGCATAGGCGAGGTGGTTGCTCGCGCCATTGTTGAGTTCTTCAGGGAGCCGCGCAATGTCGAGGTGATAGCACGCCTCCTTGAAGAGGTGACGCCGCAGGCGGCGGAGCAGATTGCCGCAAGCGGCAGCCCTGTCGCTGGAAAGACTGTGGTCTTTACCGGAGCGCTCGAAAAGTTCACCCGGGACGAGGCCAAGGCTCGTGCGGAAGGTCTCGGTGCCAAGGTGGCAGGGTCTGTTTCGAAAAAGACCGACTTCGTCGTGGCCGGTCCGGGCGCCGGTTCCAAGCTCGACAAGGCAAGGGAACTCGGCGTCCAGGTGATGGACGAGGACGAGTGGCTGGCTTTCATCAGCGAGTGATCGTCAATCTTTTAAACGAGCCATCGAGTAAGCATCGATATATTGGCCGTCGCGGAAGGCGAATTCTCTCAAATGACCTTCCTTCACGAAGCCATTCTTCTCGTAGAGACGGATCGCTTTTTCGTTGTCGACGAAGACTGTCAGTTCGACACGGCGCAGATCCAGCCAATTGTCGGCGATGTCAAGAATGGCCATCATCAATGCGTTTCCGACGCCGTTTCCCACAAAATCATCGTGCACCCCGATGCCGATCGACGCTGCGTGGCGTCGTCGACCGAGCATCGGTCCCAGAAATACGTCGCCGACGATCTGACTGTTGCGTTCCGCCACCAGTCTTTTTGCTCCTGGATTAGGGGATTCGAGCCCTTTGCGGGTCTCCTCGACCGTCTGGAAGGGCAGGCGTAGCGTGCCGTAGCGGTAGCCGTACATATTGGCGAGCGCGGTAATCTTTTCCGCATCGGCAGGGCAGGCGGCGCGGATCAGCACATCGCCAAACCTTTCCGGTCGTGGCGGCTTTTCGCGGGCGTCTTGAATGCGTTTCATTTTGCTCTCCTTCGTTGGGCGCCGAAGCAGAGCGGAATGACCGAACCCTGCCGCTTCGGCAGGGTTGGTGGACGGATGACCGGTTAACGCGCCAATACCGCCACGCATCCTGCGGGGTGAATGGTCAGGGTAAGATGCATGTGGGCGGCGAAGCTGATCATGGAGCGTATGAAGCCAGAGGTTGTGTGGCGCGTCAAGAGACGATCGATGACAACCGTCTTTGCCGAATCAATCGGGCAACGATAGAAGTCAGTGCATATTCGTTCGGAACCAGCCCTTGAAGACCATCGCCATCGACTTCGAAACAGCCAACGAACAGCGCGCCAGCGCCTGTTCCGTCGGGCTTGCATGGATTGAGGATAACAAGGTCGTGCGCGTCGAAGAGAGGCTCATTCGCCCGAAGGATATGCGTTTTTCTTCATTCAACGTGGCGATCCATGGAATCCGGCCGGAACATGTCGAAGACGCCGGGGAATTTCCTGAGGTGATGGAAGAGTTTGCCGATGATTTCCGCGGGGCGACAATGATCGCTCACAACGCCGCCTTCGATTTCAGCGTGTGGCGCGCCTGTTTGGACGTCTATCGGCTTGGCTATCCCGAACTTTCCTATCTCTGCAGCGTGAAGATGGCAAAGAAGGTCTGGCCGCATCTCGGTTCGCACAAACTCAATGTCCTTGCCGGACATCTGGGATTACGGTTTGCCCATCATAATGCGGCAGAGGATGCCGCAATTTGCGGTCAGGCGGCGATCGCCATCGCCCGTTCGCTTCAGGTCTCGCACGTGCGCGACATACCCGCGATGATCGGAATGAAGGTCGGGAGGCTCTTTTCCGGCGGTTATGATCCCTGCACCTGCAGGCTGAAATAGACCCCTACTGCGAGGGGCCTGCTTGTTTCTGCTCCGGCGCTTCTTATCTCAGATCACGGATCGTTTACCGGAGCCCGCACCCATGAACCGACTGGCCTGCCTCGTATCTGCCGCCGCGCTTTCGTTCTGCGCCCTTGCGGCACCCACGTCTGCCGAAGTTATCGGCAAGGTAGGGGTCGACTGGATCGGCAACGACATTATCGTCGAGGCGATTGCCGATCCGGAAATCAAGGGCGTGACCTGCCACGTCACCTATTTCGACCGGAGCATTATCGACCGCCTCAAAAAGGGCAACTGGTTCGAGGACCCCTCGAACAGTTCCATCGCCTGCCGCCAGACAGGCCCGATCGAGATCGGCGAAATCGACCTGTCCAGAGGGGGTGAGGAAGTGTTCCGCGAAGGCCGCTCGCTGATATGGAAAGACCTCCTCGTCAAACGCATCTACGACGAGACGAACGATACGCTGGTCTATCTGGCGCATTCGCGGCAGGTCGTCGAGGGATCGGCCAAAATGGCGATCTCGACCGTGCCGCTCTATGGCCAGCAGGTTGTCTGGAAGAACGGCAAGCCGAAGCCGTGAGATCTTACGCGACTGCGGCCGCCGCGGCTTGTCCTGCCGTTCGGCCGGAGAACAGACAGCCTCCGAGAAAGGTACCCTCGAGCGAGCGGTAACCGTGCAGACCTCCGCCGCCGAACCCAGCCGCTTCTCCCGCCGCATAGAGGCCGGAAATCGGCTGGCCGTCATGTCCAAGAACACGGGCCGAGAGATCGGTTTCAAGTCCTCCCAAAGTCTTGCGGGTCAGGATATTGAGCCTTACGGCGATCAACGGCCCGTGAGCCGGATCAAGAATCCTGTGCGGTTTGGCGGTGCGTACCAGCCTGTCGCCGAGAGAGCGCCGGGCGTTGTGTATGCCCATGATCTGCGCATCCTTGCAGAAGGGATTGTCGATCTGCCTGTCCCGCGCCAGGATTTCGCGCTCCAGATCCTCCGGTTTCAGGAGATCGTTACCGGTCAGCCGGTTCATGCCGTCGACCAGTTCGACAAGCGTCTCAGCGACGACAAAGTCTTCTCCGCGTTCCTTGAAGGCTTCCACCGGTCCGGTCGCCCGCCTGCCGACCGCACGGCGCGCCGTCAGCCTCCAGTCGCGGCCGGTCAGATCGGGATTCTGCTCTGAGCCGGAAAGCGCAAACTCCTTGCGGATGATGCTCTGGTTCAGGACGAACCAGCTGTAATCGTAGCCCGTACTCAAGATATGCTGCAGCGTGCCGAGCGTGTCGTAGCCAGGGAAAAACGGTGCCGGCAGACGACGACCGGTGGCATCGAACCACATCGAAGACGGACCGGGGAGAATGCGGATACCGTGATCCTGCCAGACCGGATTCCAATTCCGAAGGCCTTCCGTGTAGTGCCACATGCGGTCGCGGTTGATCACACGGCCGCCGGCAGATTCGGTGATGCCGATCATCCGTCCGTCGACGTGTTTCGGCACGCCCGAGACCATGAAGGCGGGCGGCTTGCCCAACCTTTCCGGCCACATCTGCCGCACGAGGTCCTGATTGCCGCCGATGCCGCCGGAAGCAACGATCACCACGGGCGCTCGAATTTCGAAGTCGCCGACTGGCGTTTTTGATGTTTCTGCGCCGCGGGCGGCGGAGCTGGCTTCCAGAATGGTACCAGCAACGCCGACCACCGCATGACCCGCGGTGATGAGTTGATCTACGCGATGACGCCACAGGAAGCGGATTTTCCCGGCTTGCTCGGCTTCGCGCGCTCGGCGCTCAAAGGGTTCTACCACGCCGGGACCTGTTCCCCATGTGATGTGGAAACGGGGCACCGAATTGCCGTGCCCTGTCGCCGGTCCGCCGCCGCGTTCGGCCCAGCCGACGACAGGGAAGAGGCGATGTCCCATCTGTCGCAGCCAGGAACGCTTCTCGCCCGCTGCGAAGCCCACGTAAGCTTCTGCCCAGGCGCAAGGCCAGAAATCGTCGTCTCGGTCAAACCCGGCCGTTCCAAGCCAGTCCTGCCAGGCAAGGCTGAAGGAATCTTTGATGCCCATGCGTCTCTGCTCGGGTGAATCAACGAGGAAGAGGCCGCCGAGCGACCAGAAAGCCTGGCCGCCGAGGTTCTGCTCCGGCTCTTGCTCGACGATAATAACGGAGCGACCGGCATCGGATAGTTCCGTGGCAGCCACCAGGCCAGCCAAACCCGCGCCGACGACGATGACGTCTGCTACATCGCTCACACCGCTCCTCCCAAAGCGCGGATGGCAGCAGCTCCTGCCGCAACACCCTGCCAGATACAGTCATGGGGCGCGACATGAGTCAATCTGACCGAGCGCACGAAAAAAACCGGGCCCGCGAGCGGACCCGGTTTCAGATGGTATGGATGGCGGATCAGCGGATGTAGACGATCCGGCTTCCGTCCGCAGCGGTATCGATCCCTACGACGTTGTTCAGCTCGACATTCTTCTGCAGAAGGCCGGCGCGGAGAGCTGAATCCCGATCAAGTTTGGCCTGAGCCTGACGGATCATTGCCGGGGTGGGATGGACGATACTATCAGGGATATCGAGACGATTGGCGCTGTTGTCGATTTCCGGATCGGTATAGACGATGGAAAAATCGGTTGCGGGTCTTACAGCGCTGCCCATGTCACGGGCATAAGTACTGCCGATGGTGGCGGTAGACATCAGAATTGCGAGCGCAAAGGCCTTTTTCATGATCATTCTCCTATCTTCGTAACCAGCCGAAGAGTTTTGAAGCGGTTCGGTTGGGCGTTTGCGGTCGGAGAACTCGCAGTGCGAAGAAGTAGTTCCGAATATTATTCTTAAAAATATGTAATAATTACAATGAATTAATGTTCCGCCACGCTTGCGTGTGGCGGAACATCATCAATATGTTTGCGGTGCAAAATCAGGCCGCTTCGCGGGACAGCTCGTCGGCAATGACCGTGTCGAGGTTGAGGAAGCAGACCATGGTCTTTTCGAGTGCCACGATGCCGCGGCAGAAGGCGCGCTGGGCTTCCGGGATGATCTCGGGGGCGGGCTGCAGGTCCTCTCCGCGAATCGTCATCATGTCGGAAACCTGTTCAACCAGCAGGCCCACCAATTTGCCGGCAATGTCCGTGACGATGATCGCCGAGCGTTCGGAAGGTTCCGTCATCTTCATGCCGAGACGGCAGGCCATGTCGATAACCGGGATCACGGCACCGCGCAGATTGATCAGACCCAGAACGTAGGGGGGCGTATGCGGCATGGGAGTGACCGGCGCCCAGCCGCGGATTTCGCGGATCGCCATGATGTCGATGCAGAATTCCTGGTCTCCAAGATGGAAGGAGACGATTTCAAGGTAGGCGCCGGACTGCTTGATGGCATTCGTCATGTCAGAACTCTTCCCATTGATTTGAGGAACCCACGGCCTTCGGCTTGGCGGAGGTCGGGTTGTTGTCGAAGGCTCCCGCGAGCTTGTTCATCAAGTTCAATGCGGGGGATGGTTTGCCGGGCGGCGTCGAGGTGCCCGCCGTATCGACGGCGCGCGGACCGCCGGCGCCACGAATTTGAAACTGACTCATCAGCCTGTTCAGGTTTTCCGCGTCGCTCGCCAATGAGTGGGTTGCGGCAGTGCTCTGCTCCACCATCGCTGCGTTTTGCTGGGTTGCCTGATCCATCTGGCCGATTGCGCTGTTGATCTCTGTCAGTCCGGTTGATTGTTCGCGCGCAGAAGTGAAAATCGCGTGAACGTGACCATCGATTTTCAAAACATCCTCGCCGATACGGGTCAGGGCCTCGCCGGTCGCTTTGACGAGATCCACCCCGGTCTTCACCTCCTGGTTCGAACGGGTGACGAGCGCTTTGATGTCTTTAGCGGCACCGGCCGCGCGTCCGGCCAGCTCGCGCACTTCCTGAGCCACCACGGCAAAACCCTTGCCCGCTTCGCCCGCGCGGGCTGCTTCCACACCCGCATTCAGCGCCAGGAGGTTCGTCTGAAAGGCAATTTCGTCGACGACGTTGATGATCTTGCCGATCTCGGCGGTTGCGTCCTCAATCCGTCCCATGGCAGCCGTTGCGTCGCGGACGACCGTTGCCGAGCGTTCCGTATAAGCCTTGGTGTGGCTCACCATTTCGCTTGCCTCTTCGGCGCGGTGGGTAGCGCTGCGGACGGTTGCGGTGATTTGTTCGAGCGCCGCCGAGGTTTCTTCGAGCGACGCGGCCTGCTGCTCCGTCCGCTTGGCGAGGTCGTCGCTGGCCGAGCGCATCTGATTCGCGCTGGCACCGATGGAGCCGGCGTTGGAGGCGACTTCGCTCATTGTGCGGCGCAGGCGTTCGACGACCCGGTTGAAATCCTCGCGCAGGCGCTCCAGGTCGCCGCGGAAGGGGTGATCGATGGTGACGGAGAGATTGCCATCGGCGAGCAGGTTAAGTGCCTTGCCGAGCGATTGCACGGCATCGCGGATTGCTTCGGCTGCGGCTCGCTGATCTGTTTCGCGGGCAAGGCGTTCCTGATCGCTGAGCTGCCGTTGCTTTTCGCTGTCTGCTTCAAGTTGGCGTTTCTCGATCGCGGACAAACGGAAAATATCCGTTGCGCGCGCCATCTCACCAATCTCGTCGCCGCGTTCTGCACCCTCGACCGGTGTCGCATAGTCACCGTTGACAATCCGCTGCATGCTGGCCCGCACACCGGAGATGCCTCGACGGATCGCACCTCCGTGGACGATCTGGAGAATTGCCATGATGAAGAGGGCGACAAGTCCGCAGCCGATCTGAACGTAAAGCGCCCGGCCGGACACGGAATTGGCTTCCGCGACCCGTTCCTTGACGATCGTGCTGCCCTTTTCCGCAAGGGTTCGCAGGGCTATGTCGAGCCGCTCGCCGGCGCCGTCGATCGTATCGTCGATCTTCGCGTAATCTTCGTTGGGCGCCCCGGTTTCGACCATCGTCTTGAGATCGCTCTGGATCGCTTTGGAGACCGCGGCGAGATCAGCTTCGAAGGTGGATACGAGTGCTGGTGTGCCGATCTCGGCAGCAAGCGCGTTCATATCGCTCACGCCGAGGTTCATCTGCCGGATGGAGGATGCAATCGCTTCCAAGCGCTCGGGAGCCACGCGCTTTTCTTCGCGATCCACGATGGTATCCATCGCAACGAGTATGAGCTGCGAATTGGCGATCCGCATCTGGTTGACGGAATCTACCTGGTTGTGAATGTGCGTTGCCCGTTCGAGGGCCAGTTCAACCTGATGGCCTTCGTACCATCCGACGACAAGCATGGCGCCGATACCGGCGAAGGCAGCTCCGGCCAGTGTCCAGAGACGTTGGTTCACGGAAAGCGTCTTGCTAGAACGACCATTCGTCATGCAGCTTGAATTCCTTTTGCGCCGGATAAGATCGGCGGATTTTCACTACGATGGGGCAGGCGAACCGATTGCGCGACGTCATGTCTTGGTGGTCGGAGTGTCACAGGGCAGCGAGAGGCTGCCGGCGCGGCTTCTCGCTTCGGGCCGACTCTCCGAGCCGTTTCGCAGCCTCAAGCTCTCAAAAAGATATTAAGTCTCTGCTAATCTTAATCGGCAAAGGGCTTTCGAAAAATCATGTATAGCCCTAGAATGAGGCCATGAACCCGGATGCCACCAACGCTCATCGCGTGCCGATAATCGCCATCGCGAGCCTATTTTTCCTCGGCCTGGGAGGAATGGCTTTCTATGGCTGGTTGCGGTTTGGCTCTTCCATCATGCTGGTGCTCGACGAGGGTGGCCTCTCCTGGTGCTTTTGAGCGAAGCATTGCGCCCGTGGGACAAATTAGCGCGACGACGGCGTGTTGAATTGCGCGAGACCGACTTCCCATCTATCTCTTCAGGAACTGCAGCCTGACTAGCAGGCGCGAACTGAGAGAATTCCAATGAAGACCTTTCGCACCATCCTCTGGGTCGCTGTCGTGGCACTCGCGGGCGTCCTTGTCTGGCTGACGGTGGAAATGAGCAAGTCGAGACAGGAGCTTGCGGAAGGCCCCTTCGGGGTTCCGTTCCAGCTTGTCGCCCAGGACGGGCAGCCGGTCACCGAAAAAGCCTTTCAGGAAAAGCCGACGGCGCTCTTCTTCGGGTTCACGCATTGCCCGGAGGTCTGCCCCACTACACTTTTCGAACTGAACGGCTGGCTACGGCAGGTCGATCCTGACGGAACAAAGCTCAACGGTTTCTTCGTCAGCGTCGATCCGGAGCGCGATACGCCAGAATTGCTCGGCCAGTATATCTCGAACGTCACCGATCGGGTGAAAGGCATTTCGGGGCCTCCCGAAAAAGTCAACGAGATGATCAAGGGCTTCAAGGTCTATGCGAAGAAGGTCCCGGTCGACGAAAAGGATCCGAAGGGCGACTACACCATGGATCATACCGCTTCCGTTTTCCTGCTGGATAACGGCGGACGCTTTGCTGGCACCATCGCTTACGGCGAAAATCCTGACGTTGCCGTCAAGAAGCTTGAGAATCTGATCAAAGGGTGACGCCTTCGCTGTTGAAGCCCCCCATGCTTCTGTGGCAATCCTCTCGGCCATTGATCATTAGCTGAGAGATATCTCCTTGAGCGAAATCCGCCTTTACGTCACGTCCACCGAGAAGGGCGCAGCACAGATCCTCGATATCCTCTCGGAAGTCTTCGGCGAGGAAGATCTTGCCATAGCGACCACCGAGGTCGAGGAAAAGAAGGATATCTGGGAAGCCTCTGTCTACATGATGGCGGATGAAGAGGAAGCGGTGCGTGACCGTATGGCTGCAGGTATTGGCCAGGCCTTTCCCGATGCGGTAATCACGCGCGAAGTCATTCCTGATATCGATTGGATTGCCAAATCACTGGAAGGCCTGAAACCGGTCAGGGCAGGGCGCTTTCTCGTTCATGGCTCGCATGACCGCGACAAGGTCAAGCCCAATGATATCGCGATCGAGATCGATGCCGGCCAGGCCTTCGGGACCGGCCATCACGGCACCACGGCCGGCTGCCTTGAAGTTATCGAGGATGTCATGCGGGCTCGTAAGGTCCGCAACGCGCTCGATCTCGGATCGGGAAGCGGCGTGCTGGCGATTGCGGTGCGCAAGTTGAAGAACATTCCTGTTCTTGCCACGGACATTGATCCGGTCGCGGTCCGCGTCGCCAAGGAGAACGTGCGCCGCAACGGGATCGCCACCGGCATCCGATTAGAGACGGCGTCCGGATTCCATTCACCCGCTTTCCTTCAAGAGGGACCATTCGACCTGATTATCGCCAACATTCTGGCGCGTCCGCTCATGAAGATGGCGCCGCAACTGGCCGCGCATCTGGCCCTTGGAGGCTCCGTCATTTTGTCCGGCATTCTGGCAGGGCAGCGGTGGAAGGTGCTGGCCGCCTATAACGGCGTGCGGCTCCGTCATGTCCGGACGATCTGGCGGAACGGCTGGGTGACAATCCATCTCCAGCACGGCTGAAACATTCCGCATTGCAGCATTGAATTTACCGCATGGCTGAGGCGCCTCCATAGAAAAAAGCAACGGTGTTAGGTGTCAATCGCGTTAGCGTGGTGTTCCCGCATTCTTGCGTTGAGGATGATGATCATCTTTCGCATGACGGCGACGAGCGCGACTTTGCCGGGTTTTCCTTTCGATTTC
>Ga0268294_1065_pt1 | contig 39723 bp, 39 predicted proteins | sample MetS3V5B_FD_191342 | JGI IMG/M metagenome (GOLD analysis project Ga0268294, IMG submission 191342) | Soil microbial communities from Anza Borrego Desert, Southern California, United States - Methylocaldum S3-V5B | ecosystem: Environmental > Terrestrial > Soil > Desert | place: USA: California...
CCCAGGCGCCAGGCCGGGAGAACTACGGGCCTGACGACCTCAACTGCTCCAACCGCCCGGTGCGGACCCGCATGCCGGGTGGTGTGGGAGGGGCGGAGCCAATAGGCTCCCCCCTATCCCGATTGGGGTAGATTTCCAGAACTTCGAGCGGCGTCTGCGAAATTCTGATTTACGTACCTCAAAAATTGAGCTAGGACCTCTTTGCGGAGGAGTTCATGAAGCCCACAGTGCATGACATCGCCAAAAGTGCGGGCGTCAGCCTTGCGACCGTCGACCGGGTTCTCAACGGCCGGCCGGGTGTTCGCGGCGTGACGCGTGCCAGGGTGGAGGAGGCAATCGCCTCGCTCGGCTACGTGCGCGATCTGGCGGCGGCAAACCTTGCCAAGGGACGAACCTATTCCTTCGTCTTCATCCTTCCGGAAAACGACAATTCCTTCATGATCGGCCTGCATGAGGAAGTGCGCGGCGCGGTTGCCCGGTCAAGCGCGGAGCGGACCAGGATCCGGATCGTCGACGTTCCGCCCTTCGATGCCAAGGCTCTCGTTGCCGCGCTCGAGAACGTGCTGGCCGAAAAGCCGGCCGGCGTCGCCTTTGTCGCCATTGATGCGCCGGGCGTCCGGGAGGCGGCTATGCGCCTTCGTGAGGCGGGCATTCCGATGGTCACCCTGGTTTCGGACCTGCCCGACTCGTCGCGCGATCATTATGCGGGGATAGACAATATCGCTGCCGGGCGCACGGCGGGCAGCCTGATGGGCCGGTTTCTGAGCGGTCGCGAGGCGACTGTTGCGGTGCTGGCGGGTTCCATGCTGGTGCGCGACCATCGGGAGCGTCTGGAAGGTTTTTCGGCCGTCATCGGCGACCACTATTCTAACATCGTCGTCCTGCCGGTGCTGGAAGGGCGCGACGATCCGGTGCTTGCCGAGAGCATGGTCGCCGATACGCTCAGTCGGCACCCGGATATCGCGGGCATTTACAGCCTCGGCGCCGGCAATCGCGGCTTGATCCGCGCGATCCAGAAGGCGGACATCGTCAAGCGGCCGGTCGTGATTGCTCACGAGCTTACCAATTCCACACGTTCCGCCCTTGTCGGCGGGGTTATCGATGCCGTTCTGAATCAGGATGCGGGGCACGAAGTCCGCAGCGCCATCCGGGTGCTCACGGCCAAGGCGGACGGCTTGCCGGTGATCGCCGCGCAGGAGCGCATCCGCATCGACATTTTCTTGAAGGACAATCTGCCCTGAACGGTGCCGCACGCACAGCGTGAGGCGGCTGCGGGTGCGCCTAAAACAAACAAACCGCCGGAGAAAAGTCGGCGGAAAAAGGAGAAACACCATGTATCTGGGACTCGATCTCGGCACCTCCGGCGTCAAGGCGATGCTGATCGACGGCGATCAGAAGATCATCGGCTCGGCGACCGGTTCGCTCGACGTCTCGCGTCCGCATTCCGGCTGGTCGGAGCAGGAGCCGGCCCAGTGGATCCGCGCGACGGAGGAGGCGGTCGCGGGCCTCAAGGCGAAGTTCCCGAAGGAACTGGCCGCGGTGAAGGGCATCGGCCTGTCCGGTCAGATGCATGGCGCGACACTGCTCGATGCCGAGGACAAGGTGCTGCGTCCCTGCATCCTCTGGAACGACACGCGCTCCTATGAAGAAGCCGCAGCGCTCGACGCCAATCCGATTTTCCGCAAGCTGACCGGCAATATCGTTTTCCCCGGCTTCACCGCACCGAAACTCGTCTGGGTGAAGAACAACGAGCCGGAAATCTTCGCCAGAGTGGCCAAGGTGCTGCTGCCGAAGGATTATCTGCGTCTCTGGCTGACCGGCGAACATATTTCGGAAATGTCGGATTCGGCCGGAACCTCCTGGCTCGATACGGGCGCGCGCAGATGGTCGTCCGAATTGCTTGCGGCAACCGGCCTTTCCGAAAGCCAGATGCCATCGCTCGTCGAAGGCACGGACCAGGCCGGCAAGCTGCGCGGCGAACTGGCGGCTGCCTGGGGTATTTCCGGCGGTGTCGTGGTCGCCGGCGGGGCAGGGGACAACGCCGCCTCCGCCTGCGGAATGGGCACGGTTGCAGAGGGCAATGCCTTTGTTTCGCTCGGTACATCGGGCGTGCTCTTTGCTGCCAATGGCTCTTATCTGCCGAAGCCCGAAAGTGCCGTGCATGCCTTCTGCCATGCGCTGCCGAAGACCTGGCACCAGATGGGGGTCATCCTGTCGGCAACCGACGCGCTCAACTGGTATTCGCACATTGCCGGCCGGTCCGCCGCCGAATTGACCCAGGAACTTGGCGACAGGCTGAAGGCGCCGACCGGCGTCACCTTCCTGCCCTATCTCTCCGGGGAACGCACGCCGCACAATGACGCGGTGATCCGCGGCTCGTTCATCGGCCTCGGGCACGAAAGCGACCGTGCGGCGCTGACGCAGGCGGTGCTGGAGGGCGTGACCTTTGCTATCCGCGACAATCTCGAGGCGCTGAAATCTGCAGGCACCTCGATTTCCCGGGTGACTGCGATCGGCGGCGGTTCGCGCTCGCGCTACTGGCTCGCTTCGATCGCAACGTCGCTCGGCGTGCCGGTCGATATCCCTGCGGACGGTGATTTCGGCGCAGCTTTCGGTGCCGCTCGCCTTGGCCTGATCGCGGCGACGGGTGCTGATCCGCTTACCGTCTGCTCGGCGCCGAAGACCGACGAGACGATCGAGCCGGTCGCTTCGCTGAGCGGGGCCTACGAAACCGCCTACGCCCGCTACCGAGCTGCCTACCCGGCGGTGCGGGTCTTGGCGCATTAAACCGAGGCGCCCCCTCATCCGCCTGCCGGCACGTTCTCCCCAAGGGGAGAAGGATCGCGGCGGTGCTTCAGTCCCCCTCTACCCTTGGGGAGAAGGTGGCCCGAAGGGTCGGATGAGGGGGCGCTTCATGAACCAACCGGACAATTTGAATACCCAAGGAGAAACAACCATGAGCACAGGCTTTTTCGGAGACATCCAGAAGATCAAATACGAGGGGCCGGAGAGCACCAATCCGCTCGCCTTCCGTCACTACAATCCTGATGAGATCGTCGGCGGCAAGCGCATGGAAGACCATCTGCGCTTTGCGGTCGCCTACTGGCATACCTTCACCTGGCCGGGCGGCGACCCCTTTGGAGGCCAGACCTTCCTGCGCCCCTGGTTCGAGGACACCATGCAGGCGGCGAAGCTGAAAGCCGACGTCGCATTCGAGTTCTTCCAACTGCTCGGCGCGCCGTTCTACTGCTTCCACGACGCGGACGTGCGCCCGGAAGGCAACAACTTTGCCGAAAACACCCGGAACCTCAACGAGATCGTCGACTATTTCGAGAAGAAACAGGCCGAGACCGGCGTGAAGCTTCTCTGGGGCACGGCGAACCTCTTCTCCAACCGCCGCTATATGGCCGGTGCCGCGACCAACCCGGATCCGGATGTCTTCGCCTTTTCTGCCGCGACCGTGAAGACCTGCCTCGATGCCACCAAGCGCCTTGGCGGCGCCAATTACGTGCTTTGGGGTGGTCGCGAGGGTTACGAGACCATTCTCAATACGGATTTCACCCGCGAGCTCGACCAGATGGGCCGCTTTCTCAATCTCGTGGTCGAGTACAAGTACAAGATCGGCTTCGAAGGCACGATCCTGATCGAGCCGAAGCCGCAGGAACCGACCAAACATCAGTACGACTACGACGTTTCGACCGTTTATGCCTTCCTGCAGAAGAACGGGCTCGAGAAGGAAGTGAAGGTCAATATCGAGCAGGGCCATGCCATCCTTGCCGGACATTCCTTCGAACACGAGATCGCCATGGCGAATACGTTCGACATCTTCGGTTCGATCGATATGAACCGCAACGACTACCAATCCGGCTGGGATACCGACCAGTTCCCGAACAACGTGCCGGAAATGGCGCTCGCCTATTACCACATCCTCTCCGGCGGCGGCTTCCAGAACGGCGGCACCAATTTCGACTCCAAACTCCGCCGCCAGTCTCTTGACCCGCAGGACCTCCTGATCGGCCATATCGGCGGCATGGATTGCTGCGCCCGCGGCATCAAGGCGGCGGCAAAGATGCTGGACGACGGCGCGCTCAAGAAGCCGCTGGATGCCCGCTACGAGAAATGGGACAGCCCGGAATACCAGAAGATGCTGCGCGGCGAATACAAGCTGGACGATATCGCCGCGTGGGTCGAAAAGAACAACATCAACCCCGAGCCGAAGTCCGGCCGCCAGGAATATCTGGAAAACGTCGTCAACCGCTACGTTTGACGGTCCGCCTCTTTCTCGGAGAACGCCCAGGTTTTCAGGAGCCTGGGCTCCGACGGAGGGCTAGAACAGCCCTCCGTCGGTGTTTCAGACCGAAGCATGGCCGAATCTGACAGCGCGATAGGCTTCGACGATCGTTTCGGCCACATCCGCCGCCACATCGGTCGTCGTCTGGTAGTTGATGACCGAAAGGCGCATCACCTGCCTGCCCCGCCAGCTCGCGCCGCCGGCAAACATCGATCCTTCTTGCTGCAGCCTTAAAATCGTATTTTTCGTCAGTTGATCGCCCTGTTCCGGTGGCAGGTCGCTGCCGAAACGCAGGACGATCTGATTGAGGACCACTTCGTTCACGACGGCTATTCCAGGTTCAGCCGCGAGCCTTTCCGCCAGCAGGACCGCTGCATCGCAGGCGTTGTCGACAAGTCCAGTGATTCCGTCGCGACCGAGATGCTTCATCATCGCCCAGGTGGGAAACCCCCGGGCACGTCTCGAAAGCTCAGGCACATAATGGGAGGGATCGCGCTCGTCGTTGCTGGCGAGCGGCAGATAACTGGCGGCGATCGTCATGGCGCGGCGGTGGGCGGTTTCGTCCCTGACGATCGCATAGCCGCTGTCATAGGGGGTCTGCAGCCATTTATGCCCGTCGGTCGCCCAGCTGTCGGCTTGATCCAAGCCAACGGCGAGGTGACGGGTTTTGGGAGAGGCCTGCGCCCAAAGGCCGAAGGCTCCGTCTAGGTGGACCCAGGCGTTCTTGCTCTTTGCCAGCGGGATGAGCGAGGCGAAATCGTCAAAGGCGCCCGTATTGATCTGTCCGGCTTGCAGGATGACGATGGCCGGGCCGTTCACTTCGGCAATCGACCCGGCGAAGGCGACATTGTCGATCCTGCCCTGGTCGTCTGTCGCTATCCGGACCACGCGATCATGTCCGAGCCCCAGGAACTGCAGCGCCGAGAAGACGGTGGTATGAGCGTCATCCCCGATCAGGACAGTGATCGGAGGTGCGCCGAACAGGCCTCTGGCATCCGCGTCCCAGCCGGCGTTCCGCAGCACCTGGCTTCGCGCCGCTGCAAGGCAGGTGAAATTGGCAACCGTCGCACCGGTGACGAAACCGACCGAACATCCCGGCGGAAGCGACAGAACGTCGAGCAGCCAGCGGGCCGCAACGGTCTCGACGGCGGCTGCCGAGGGCGAGGCCGTGTGGTTTCCGGCGTTCTGTCCCCAGGCGCTGGTGAGAAAATCCGCGGCGACGCCCACCGGATGGGAGCCGCCGATGACCCAGCCGAAAAACCGCGGCCCAACCATCAGGTGGAGGCCCGGATCTGCCTTTTCGGCAAGCAAAGCCAAGACATCTTCCATATCGGTTCCCTGCTTCGGCAAATCTTCGGAAAAAGCCTCGACCGATGCTGCATAGTCCCGGCCAGGGCGATGAGGGCGGTTGAGGACCGATGCGCGAAAATCCGCTGCAAGGCGTGCCGCCATGGAAAACAGTGTCTCAGTCGTCATCGCGGTCGCTCCCAAAACCATTTTTCCGCAAGCATACACCGACCATTGATCCTCGTCGCGACCGAGAGGCACCGCAAACCCTCGTTCACCGGTTGAATTGCCGATGAACTCCCTAAGTAATTCGAGGTAGTTGCCGGAACGGCGGAAGTCGCGTCCGCATCCTTGGTTGTAAAGGCCATCCAGGCAAACCACTATTTTCGCACAATCCTGCTTTACGTACCTCAGAAACTCGGTTAGCGTCGTCGTCGGGAGGAAATTCAGGGTGCAGTTCGCTGTTTCGATACGCGCTGTCGGTTCCGCGGCGACCCCTTGCGGGATCGGCCGTTGCAGCCTGCGGGGTGTCCATCCATGACGGAACCGGAGACGAGTCCGTTAGCGCCGCTTCTGGAGGCTGTCGGCCTTTCCAAGACCTTCGGCATTGTCGAGGTCCTGAAGGACGTCAACCTCACTGTCCGTCCCGGCGAGGTGCATGCCATCATCGGCGAAAACGGCGCCGGCAAATCAACCTTGATGAAAATCCTTGCGGGCAACCAGCCGCCGACTCGCGGCGAAATGCGCATGGACGGCGAGGTGGTGAGTTTCTCGGGCCCGGTGGATGCGGAAAATCGCGGCATCGTTCTGGTGCATCAGGAAATCCTGCTCGCTCCGGATCTGACCGTCGCACAGAACATCTATCTCGGCCGTGAACTGCACAAGGGCATCTTCATCGACGACCGAGCCATGAACGAAGGCGCGGCAAGCGCCATCCGCGATCTCGGCGGCGATATCGATCCCAATGCGATCGTTTCGCGACTGTCGATCGCCCAGCGCCAGATCGTGCAGATCGCCCGGGTGTTGTTGGTGCCGCACCGGATCGTCATCTTCGACGAGCCGACCGCCTCATTGACGCCTCACGAGACCGAAGCGCTCCTGAAGGTCATCAAGGACATCCGTGCCAAGGGTGTTGGGGTGCTCTATATCTCGCACCGCCTGCCGGAGGTGAAGGAGATCGCCGACCGCGTAACCGTCTTGCGCGACGGTCGTCTGGTTGCATCGCATCCGGCAAGCGAGCTTGAGCCGGCCGACATGGCGCGCCTGATGGTCGGCCGCGACGTGGCGAAGCTCTATCCCGATCGTCAGGCAGCGGCGGCGCGAGAAGCGGTCTTGCAGGTCGCTCATCTCAATGTCCCCGGTTATGCGCAGGACGCTTCCTTCGAGCTTCGCAAGGGCGAAATCCTCGGCTTCGCCGGGCTGGTCGGCGCGGGCCGCACAGAGCTGATGGAAGGTCTGGTCGGCCTTCGTCCGAGCCGTGGCGCCGTACGTCTCAACGGCCGGCCCGTCGATTTCCGTGACGTCCATACGAGCCTGAAGGCCGGCATCGCCTACCTTTCCGAAGACCGGAAAGGCAAGGGCCTGCTGCTCAGCAAGGACCTGCGCGTCAACCTGACGCTCTCTTCGCTCGGCAAGTTCGTCGGCGCGCTGCAGATCGACCGGAAGCGGGAGAGCGAGGCGCTCGATCAGGCGATCCGCGATTTCGACATTCGCACCGGCCGGAAGGACATCCTGGCCGGTCAGCTTTCCGGCGGCAATCAGCAGAAGCTGTTGCTTGCCAAGATGATGATGCTCGACCCCTCGATCGTCATCATCGACGAGCCGACGCGTGGCATCGACATCGGCAACAAGGAACAGATCTACAAATTTATCGCCAGGCTGGCTGAGGAAGGGCGTTCGATCATCGTCGTGTCCTCCGAAATGCCGGAGCTGATCGGCATTTGCGACCGCATTCTGGTGATGCGGTCCGGCCGGATCGTCGGCGAGGTGACGGGAGAGCATATGAACGAGAATGAGATCGTCCAGCTTGCGACGGGCGTGAAAACGGGGGAGGCGGCCTGATGAGTTCCGTCGCAACCGAACCGGCGAAGGCGCCGAAGACATCCAAGGACTGGGACATGGCGGCGATCGCGCCGTTCATTGCGCTCGCACTTCTCCTGGTGCTCGGCTATTTCGCCAACCCGAATTTCGTTTCGGTCGCCAATATTCTCAACGTCATCACCCGCAGCGCCTTCATCGCGATCATCGCGCTCGGCGCCACCTATGTGATCTCGTCGGGCGGGCTCGATTTGTCCGTCGGCTCGATGGTCGCCTTTGTGGCGAGCCTGATGATCCTGTTTCTGAATTCAGGAACGATTGCCGATCCAACGCTGCTGCTGATTGCGGGCATGGGTCTGACGATCGCGATGGGCGCCGCGTGTGGGCTTGCGAACGGGCTGATCACCACGATCGGCCGCATCGAACCCTTTATCGCTACGCTCGGTACGATGGGCATCTATCGCGGGCTTACCACCTGGCTCTCCCAGGGGGGCGCCATCACGCTGCGCGACCGCGAGCTGCAGGCGCTCTACCGGCCGGTCTATTTCGGCTCGGTGGGCGGCATTCCGGTGCCGATCATCATCATTTTCGTGACCGCGGCCATCTGTGCCTTCGTTCTTTATCGCACCCGCTACGGCCGGCATGTGGTCGCCGTCGGGTCGAACGAGGACGTGGCGCGTTATTCCGGTATTTCCGTCAACAGGGTCCGCACGGTGGCTTACGTCATCCAGGGCCTCTGCGTCGCAGTCGCCGTGCTGCTCTACGTCCCGCGCCTGGGCTCCACCTCTGCCACAACCGGCATTCTGTGGGAGTTGCAGGCGATCACAGCGGTGGTCGTAGGCGGCACGGCGCTGCGCGGAGGGGTGGGGCGCATCTGGGGCACGGTCTGCGGCGCCTTCATTCTCGAAATCGTCGGCAATATCATGCTGCTTTCGAATTTCGTCAGCGAATACCTGATCGGCGCCATCCAGGGAGCGATCATCATCATCGCCATGCTGGTGCAGCGGTCGCTGATGCGAAAATGAAACGCAACACGTGAGGAGATTGGTCGGGCTCCGGGTCGCGTCCGATCACGAATGAAAAGACCTGATGCTAGGGAGAGAGAACATGCGTAGAAGAACTTTCGGGATGGCTGCCGCGGCGCTCGCTGCTTCGGTCGCCGTCGGTCCCAGCCTCGGCTGGGCGCAGGAGGAGAAGAAGGTGACCATCGGCGTCTCCATTCCGGCGGCCGACCACGGCTGGACGGCGGGCGTCGTGTTCCATGCCGAACGCGTCGCCAAGCTTCTGATGCAGGAGCACAAGGGTCTGAACGTCATCGTCAAGACCTCGCCCGATCCGGCAAGCCAGGCGAATGCAGTGCAGGATCTTGCCGTTCAGGGCATCGACGGCCTCGTCATCCTGCCGACCGATCCCGATCCGCTTGTCAACGCCATCCAGCAGGTCAAGGATTCGGGCAAGTTCGTCGCTCTGGTCGACCGTGCGCCGTCGAACAATGACAACTCGGTTCGTGACCTTTATGTCGCCGGCAACAACCCGGCGCTTGGCCAGGTTGCGGGCGAATACATCAAGAAGACCACGCCGAACGCCCAAGTCGTCGTCATCCGTGGCCTGCCCATCCCGATCGACCAGCAGCGCCAGGATGGTTTCGACAAGGGTATCGCAGGCTCCGGCGTCAAGATCCTGGAGCGGCAGTACGGTAACTGGAACCGCGACGACGCCTTCCGCGTCATGCAGGACTACCTCACCAAATATCCGAAGATCGACGTGGTCTGGTGTCAGGACGACGACATGGCGGTCGGCGTGCTCGAAGCCATCCAGCAAGCCAAGCGCACCGACATCCAGTATGTGGTTGCCGGCGCCGGCTCCAAGGACATGGTCAAGCGCGTCATGGACGGCGACAAGATGATCCCGGTCGACGTGCTCTATCCGCCGTCGATGGTGGCAACCGCCATGCAGCTCACCGCCGCCCATTTCTACGACCAGGTTCCGGTCAGCGGCGAATATATCCTCGATGCCACGCTGGTGACGAAGGAGAACGCCAAGGACTTCTATTTCCCGGATTCTCCGTTCTAATTTATTGCCAAGGCGCGCGCCGTCGACGGAGCGCGCCTTTTTTCATGTCTGTCATTTTCGCCGTCATTACCCAGGGAGTAAAACCATGAAGACGATCAAGGGACCCGCCCTCTTTCTCGGTCAGTTCGCGGGCGATGCCGCGCCGTTCAATTCGTGGGATGCGATCACCAAATGGGCGGCGGAGAAGGGTTATATCGGCGTGCAGGTGCCGACCTGGGCCGGACAGCTCATCGACCTGAAGAAGGCGGCGACCTCCAAGGATTATTGCGACGAATTCGCAGGGATCGCGCGCCAGAACGGCATCGAGGTGACGGAGCTTTCCACCCATCTCCAGGGCCAGCTGGTCGCCGTGCATCCGGCCTATGACGAGGCCTTCGACGGCTTTGCCGCACCGGAAGTGCGCGGCAATCCGAGGGCGCGGCAGGCCTGGGCGGTCGAGCAGGTGAAGATGGCCCTCTCGGCGTCAAAGAACCTCGGCATCAAGGCTCACGCGACCTTCTCCGGCGCTCTCGCCTGGCCGTTCATCTATCCGTGGCCGCAGCGCCCGGCGGGGCTCGTCGAGACAGCTTTCGACGAACTCGCAAAACGCTGGACGCCGATCCTCGATCATGCGGAGGATTGCGGCGTCGATGTCTGCTACGAAATCCATCCGGGCGAGGACCTGCATGACGGCGTCACCTTCGAGATGTTCCTGGCGCAGGTGAAGAACCACAAACGCGCCAACATGCTCTACGACCCGTCGCACTACGTGCTGCAGTGCCTCGACTATCTCGATCACATCGACATCTACAAGGATCGGATCAAGATGTTCCACGTCAAGGACGCGGAGTTCAATCCGACCGGCCGCCAGGGTGTTTATGGCGGTTATCAGGGCTGGGTCGGCCGGGCCGGTCGGTTCCGTTCCCCGGGCGACGGGCAGGTGGATTTCGGTGCGATCTTCTCCAAGATGGCCGCCAACGATTTCGACGGCTGGGCGGTGGTCGAATGGGAATGCGCGCTGAAGCACCCGGAAGATGGCGCTCGCGAAGGGGCTGAATTCGTCAAGGCTCACATCATCCGCGTCACCGAAAGAGCATTTGACGATTTCGCCAGCGGCGGCACCGACGACGCCGCCAACCGGCGGATGCTGGGGCTTTAGGACCTATTGCCCTCACCCTAACCCTCTCCCCGTTTTGACGGTGAGAGGGTATGTGCCCTGCCTTGGTGGCGGAGGGAGCGCAGAGGTTGCAGCATGTTTCCTTCTCCCCGCGGGCGGGGAGAAGGTGCCCGGCAGGGCGGATGAGGGGCGGTCGCTCTCTCATCAATTGTAGGTTTCAGGAGAGGATATTTCATGGCAATCGAAGGCAAGGACGAACAGGCGCGGGAGCCGCGGATCCGGCTCGGCATGGTGGGCGGCGGCGCGGGCGCCTTTATCGGGGCGGTGCACCGCATGGCGGCGAGGCTGGACGACCAGTTCGAGCTCGTCGCGGGTGCGCTGTCGTCGACGCCGGAAAAGGCCGCTGCGTCCGGCCGCGACCTCGGACTCGATCCGTCGCGCACTTATGGCAGCTATAAAGACATGGCGATCCGTGAGGCCAAGCTGAAGACGGGCATCGAAGCCGTCTCCATCGTCACGCCGAACCACGTTCACTACGACGCGGCGAAGGAATTCCTGCGCCGCGGTATCCACGTGATCTGCGACAAGCCGCTGACCTCGAACCTTGCCGATGCGAAGAAGCTCAAGAAAGTGGCGGACGAGAGCGACGCGCTCTTCATCCTCACCCACAACTACACCGGCTACCCGATGGTGCGGCAGGCCCGCGAAATGATTGCCAACGGCGATCTCGGACAGATCCGCATCGTTCAGGTGGAATATCCGCAGGACTGGCTGACCGAGGCGGTCGAGCAGACCGGCGCCAAACAGGCGGTCTGGCGCACCGACCCGGCCCAATCCGGTGCCGGTGGTTCGACCGGTGATATCGGCACGCATGCCTATAATCTCGCCTGCTTCATCACCGGGCTGACGCTCGAAAGCCTTGCCGCCGATCTCGATACCTTCGTCGAAGGCCGCCGGCTTGACGACAACGGCCATGTGCTGCTGCGCTTCGAAGGCGGCGCCAAGGGCATGCTCTGGTGCAGTCAGGTGGCGCCGGGAAATGAGAACGGCCTGAAGATCCGCGTTTACGGTACCAAAGGCGGCATCGAATGGGTTCAGGCGGACCCGAACTATCTGTGGTTCACGCCTTTCGGCGAACCGAAACGCCTGCTCACCCGTGCCGGAGCAGGGGCCGGCGCTGCGGCCGCTCGCGTCAGCCGCATCCCCTCGGGCCATCCGGAAGGGTATCTCGAAGCCTTCGCGACGATCTACACCGAGGCTGCGCGCGCCATCAATGCCAGAAAGAAAGGCGCCAAACTGGATAGCGGCGTCGTCTATCCGACCGTCGACGACGGCGTGAAGGGCGTTGCTTTCGTCGAAGCCTGCGTCGCCTCTTCGAAGAGGAATGGGGCCTGGGTGAAGCCTGGGGCCTGATCGGCCATCCATCAATCCTTTGATAAAGCCAGCCGGGTTCATGCCCGGTTGGTCAGGTCAAAAGAGGCTTTTGTCAGAAGTTGTCTCCTTCTTCCTGCAACGTTTCAGAATTATCACTTCGCACCCTGTACAACTGCGCCGGGCTTGGTTAAACCGCCGCCGAAGATGGTTCGATAGATCCGCAACAAGCTACGGCGGCCCCCATGACCAATCCCAAGACACCCAATCCCAAAAAATTCGCCTCCCGCTTCCCCGGCGATTTTCTGTGGGGCGTGGCAACCGCCTCATATCAGATCGAAGGATCGACCAAGGCGGACGGACGCAAGCCCTCCATCTGGGACGCGTTTTCCAACATGCCGGGCCGTGTCTATCAGGGCCACAACGGCGATATCGCCTGCGACCACTACAATCGCTGGGAACAGGATCTCGATCTCATCAAGGAGATGGGCGTCGAGGCTTATCGTTTCTCGATCGCCTGGCCGCGTATCATTCCGGAGGGGACCGGGCCGATCAACGAAAAGGGGCTGGATTTCTACGACCGCCTGATCGACGGCTGCAAGGCGCGCGGCATCAAGACCTATGCGACGCTCTACCACTGGGATCTGCCGCTCACGCTGATGGGCGAGGGCGGTTGGGCGGCGCGCTCGACGGCCTATGCCTTCCAGCGCTATGCCAAGGTGGTCATGGACCGGTTCGGAGACCGTCTGGATGCGGTCGCGACCTTCAACGAGCCCTGGTGCATCGTCTGGCTCAGTCACCTCTGGGGCATCCATGCGCCCGGCGAGAAGAATATGCAGGCGGCTCTTCACGCCATGCATCACGTCAACCTCGCTCACGGGCTCGGCGTCGAGGCGATCCGTCAGGTTTCGCCGAAGGTCCCGGTCGGCATCGTCATCAATGCCAATTCCGTCATCCCGGGCTCCGACAGCCCTGCCGATCGCGCGGCGGGCGAACGCGCCCACCAGTTCCACAACGGCGCTTTTTTTGATCCGATCTTCGAGGGCGCGTATCCGGAGGAGTTTCTGGAAGCGCTCGGCGACCGTATGCCGGTCGTGGAAGAAGGCGACCTCAAGACCATCAGCCAAAAGCTCGACTGGTGGGGACTGAACTACTACACGCCGCTGCGGGTCCATGATGATCCGGAGCGCAAGGGCGATTTTCCGTGGACGGTGGAGGCCAAGCGCGCCAGCGACGTCAAGACCGATATCGGCTGGGAAGTCTATGCGCCGGGCCTGAAACTGCTTGTCGAGGATCTCTACCGCCGCTACGACCTGCCGGATTGCTACATCACCGAAAACGGGGCCTGCTACAACATCGAGCCGGTGGCCGGCGAGGTGGATGACCAGCCGCGCCTCGACTATTATGTCGAGCACCTGTCGGTGGTGGCCGATCTCATCGCGGACGGTTATCCGATGAAGGGCTATTTTGCCTGGAGCCTGATGGATAATTTCGAATGGGCGGAAGGTTACCGGATGCGGTTCGGCCTTGTCCACGTCAACTACGAAACCCAGGAACGGACGATCAAGAAAAGCGGTAAATGGTATCGTGATCTGGCGGTTGAATTCCCGCATGGCAATTCCGGTGCAATCCGCGTGGCCAAGGCAGGCAAGCTCTAACTTTGAATGTCTGGGGTTGACCTGACGGCGCGTGCCTGACGGATTTCCGTCGGCATACATTTTTTCAATGCGGAGAGTTATCTGGAATTTCTTTCCTCGGCATTTGCAGCGGCGCAGTGTCATAAAGCGTCAAGCAGCCGCATGGCCGGCTTGCATATCAGTCGTTGAAAGAGGGCCCTGGAGAATGGTAGATCGGCGCTTCACACGTCGAATGTGTTGCTGAGCGGCAGCACATCCTTTTCCGTGACCTGAGCTGCGCCAGCTTGCGCGGCTGAAATGAGCTCTCAAATGAACCCGACAAATCAGACAGTGCAGCAAGCGCAGGCGGGCAGCCTTCCGGCGTCTGCCGAGGCGGTGCCGCACGCCGCCGTCCAGCCGATGGTTTCCTTCGAAGCGGTGACCAAGCGCTTCGGCAGCAGTGAACAGAACCAGTTCCTCGCTCTCGACGGCGTCGACCTCTCGGTTGCGCGCGGCGCGATCACCGGCATTATCGGCCGGTCCGGGGCCGGCAAATCGACCCTGATCCGCCTCGTCAATGGGCTGGAAAAGGCAACCTCCGGCCGCGTCGTCGTCGACGGCATCGAGGTCGGCGGCCTTTCGGAAACCGGCCTTCGCGACCTGCGCCGCCAGGTCGGCATGATCTTCCAGCATTTCAACCTTTTGTCTTCGCGCACGGCCTTCGAGAATGTGGCGCTGCCGCTGGAAATTGCCGGCCTCGACGGGAAGGCAATCCGAGACAAGGTGGCGCCGCTCCTCGATCTCGTCGGCCTCGGCGACAAATCCAACCGTTATCCGGCGGAACTATCGGGCGGCCAGAAGCAACGCGTCGGCATTGCCCGGGCGCTCGCCACGTCGCCGAAGCTGTTGCTCTCCGACGAGGCCACTTCGGCGCTCGATCCGGAAACGACGCAATCGATCCTCGACCTCCTGAAGCGCATCAATGCCGAGTTCGGGCTTACCGTTCTGCTGATCACCCACGAAATGGAGGTGGTGAAGACGATCGCCTCCGACGTTGCGGTGATCGATCGCGGCAGGATCGTTGAGGCGGGTCGCACCTTCGATATCTTCACCGGGGCAAAACACGAAACGACACGCTCGCTGCTTTCCGCCGCACTCGGAACCAAGCTGCCGGATTGGATCGGCTCAAAGCTGAAGCCGCAGCCCTCGATCGGCGACCGCATCCTGGTGCGGCTTGTCTTTTTCGGCTCGACGGCTTTCCAGCCCCTGACAGGGCGTCTGGTCTCCGAACTCGGCGCCGATGTCAACATTCTGGCCGGCTCCATCGAGGAGATCGCCGGCGAGCCCTATGGTTCGCTCGTCGTCGCCTATCCGGCGGATCCTGCCGTGTTGGGACGCGCCGATCGCTTCTATGCCGCAACCGGCCTCAAGACGGAGGTGCTCGGCTATGTCGCCTGATATGCTCTTCAGCCTGCTTTCGAAATCGCTGCTGCAGACGCTGCAGATGGTGGCGATCGCAGGGCTTCTCGGTTCGCTCGTCGGCCTGCCGATCGGCATTTTCCTGGCCACCAGCGGCAAGGGCGAGCTTTTTCCGGCACCGGTCAGCAACCGTGTGATCGGCGCGATCGTCAATGCGGCCCGCTCGACACCCTTCATCATCCTGGTCGTGGCGATCATTCCCTTCACGCGGCTTGTCACGGGCACCTCGATCGGCACCAATGCGGCAATCGTGCCTTTGACGATCGCAACCATCCCGTTTTTCGCGCGTCTTGTGGAGGCCGCGATCCGGGAAATCGACAAGGGACTGATCGAGGCTGCACGCGCCATGGGTGCCACGCCGCTGCAGATCGTCTTCAAGGTGCTGCTTGCCGAAGCAAAACCCGGGATCACGCTCGGCTTCACCATGACGATCGTCAGCCTGATCGGCTATTCGGCCATGGTCGGCGCCGTCGGCGGCGGGGGGCTCGGTGACCTCGGAATCCGCTACGGCTACCAGCGTTTCATGCCAGAGGTGATGCTCGCCGTCGTGATCGTCCTGATCGTGCTCGTGCAGCTCGTGCAAAGCGCGGGCGATGCGCTCGCCCGCCGCTTCGACAAGCGCAACCGCAAGGCCTGATTTTTTTTGAGATACCAGCCTCCCAGGACTGGAAAAGACTAAACCAAAGGAGACACTCATGAAGAAGCTGATTATCGCCGCGGCACTTGCCGCCTTCGCCGCCGCTCCGGCGCTCGCCGAAGATATTAAGATCGGCGTTACGCCCGGCCCCCACGCCCAGATCATGGAAAAGGTGAAGGAAATCGCAGCTGGCAAGGGCCTCGATATCGAAATCCTCGAATTCTCCGATTATGTCGTGCCCAACCAGGCGCTGGCGGATGGTGAGCTCAACGCCAATTCCTTCCAGCACCAGCCTTATCTCGATAACCAGGTCAAGGACCGGAAGTTCGACCTCGTCAGCGTCGCCCAGACCGTCAACTTCCCGATGGGCGTCTATTCCAAGAAGGTCAAAAGCCTCGGGGAATTAAAGGAAGGCGCAACGATCGCCATTCCGAACGATCCGACCAATGGCGGCCGCGCATTGCTGATTCTCGCCGATCAGGGGCTCATCAAGGTCGATGCCGGCAAGGGCCTGAAGATCGGCCCGGCCGATGTGACGGAGAACCCGAAGAAGATCGAGTTTGCCGAGCTGGACGCTGCTCAGCTTCCGCGCTCGCTGGATGATGTCGACGCCTCCGTCATCAACACCAACTACGCGCTTGAAGCCGGTCTCAATCCGAAGACGGATCCGATCGCCCGCGAAGGCGAGAAAGCGCCTTATATCAACGTCATCGCCGTCAGGTCCAAGGACAAGGACGCCGCCTGGTTGAAGACGCTGATCGAGGCCTATCACAGCGCCGAAGTGAAGGACTTCGTCAACACGACCTTCAAAGGCGCCGTTATCGCGGCCTGGTAACGAGAATTTAAGGAAACTCTTATGGGCCGGACCTCCTGCGGGAGGTCCGGCCTTTCTTTTTAACGCTATCTGAAGGAATACCCGCGAAAGATGTAGGACTAACGAGGTCTTCCATGTCGTTTCTTCCGTCACGTTTTCGGCGCACCGTGTCAGTCGGCCGTCGTTCCGCCGTGACCTCGATGCTGTTCGCCTTTGCGATCGTCGTCGTGCTGGTGACGATTTTCATTTTGACCGCGCTCGGCCGTATCGCCGACTACACCAACCGGGCGGACGACGCGCGCTCGCGCGAGACGACCACCGGCGCCATCGAGACGTTTCGCAGCCAGCTTCATGCGACGCTAAATGACTATGCCGCCTGGGATGACGCGGCGCAGTTCGTCTACGCGGGTGACCAGGATTGGATTGTCAGCAACTACGGCGACATGACCTCCAACAGCGATCTCTTCGACGTCGCCATCGTGATGGACAAGGACCAGAACGTGGTGATGTCCTATCAGGACGGAGCGCCCGCATCCTGGAAACCGCGCGACTATTTCGATTCGTCGATCTGGACGCTATTCGACAAGGCAGGCTCCGCCGGTCCTGATGCTCTGCCTGAAGCTTCAGGCTTTGTGCAGACGACAACGGGCGTCGCAGCGGTCGGCGTGGCGTTGATCCGTCCCAAGGCGGGACCGCTGGAGCAACCGCGCGAGAAACGGCGATTCCTGATTTTCGCGCGCCACCTCGATGCTCTCAAAGTCGAGAAGCTCGCTGAGACCTATGTCATAGACGGCCTGCGTTTTGCCGATGCGGAAGGGCGGACGCCAAATGTTGTCGAGCTCCGCAACATGCATGGAAAGCTGCTGCAGCGGCTCGTCTGGCAGTCGCGTCTGCCTGGAAGCCTCGGCTATTCCGAGGTGCGGCCGTTGGTCTACGGCGCGCTTGTGATGGTCGGCCTGTTCTTCCTGCTGCTTTTTGTCAGCGGCAGCAAAACCTTGAACCGTCTGGCGGCCGACGAGGCGGCTGCGCGGCATCTCGCCATGACCGACCGGTTGAGCGGCCTCCTCAACCGTGCCGGTTTTTTTGCCGCACTCGGCGAACTGGTGACAGAAAGCCACCGCAAGCATACGCATGTGGTGCTGCTCTATCTCGATCTCGACGGTTTCAAGGAGGTCAATGATGCCTATGGCCACACTACCGGCGACAAGCTGATCCGCGGCGTGGCTGCCGGTCTCAAGACACTGGTGGGGGACGAGACGGTTCTCGCCCGCGTCGGCGGCGACGAGTTTGCGATCGCGCTCTCCACCGGGGAAGTCGCAAAGGTCGTGGAGATGATCAGCGACCGAATCCTCGGTTTTTTCGACGAGCCTTTCCTGATCGGCGACCGCGTCGCGACGATCGGCACGAGCATCGGCGTTGCGATATCGCCCAGCGGCAGGATTTCGGGTGAGGAACTGGTGCGCCATGCCGACATGGCCATGTACCGCGCCAAGGACAGCGGCGGCGGCCGCACGGAATATTTCCATCCCGAAATGGATGCCGAGCGGGAGGAGCGCAATCAGCTCGAGGTCGATCTCAGGATTGCCATCGAACGGCGCGAACTTCACGTCGTCTACCAGCCGGTGGTCGATGCGGGCAGCTGGACGTTGATCGGGGTTGAGGCGCTGGCGCGATGGAACCGAAGAGGACACGGGCCGGTCCCGCCCGATGTCTTCATTCCGATCGCCGAGTCCACCGGGCTGATCGACCAGCTCGGCCTCTTCGTACTGCATCGCGCCTGCGAGACCGTGGCACAGTGGCCGGAACTGAAGCTCTCCGTGAATATTTCGCCGGGCCAGTTCCGCGATCCCGCCTTTGCGCTGCATGTCGCCTCCGTCTTCCACAAGACAGATACCGACCCCTCGCGCCTGACCTTGGAGATGACGGAGGGGTACTTCATCCAGAATCCGGCGCGCGCCCGTGCCGCGCTCGCAAAGCTGAAACACCTCGGGGTAAAGATCGCTTTGGATGATTTCGGCGCGGGTTTTTCGAGTGTCGGATATCTGCGGCAGTTCGGCTTCAACCGGATGAAGATCGACAAGTCGATGGTGCATGCCCTGGACGAGGGCGGTGCCGCGATGGACACGCTGCAGGCGACCGTCGCGCTTGCCCGCTCGCTGAACATCCCCGTCACGGCCGAAGGCGTCGAGACAAAGAACCAGGCGCTGGCGTTGCGGCTCAGCGGTTGCGACCAATTGCAGGGCTATCTGTTCGGCAAACCGATGTCGGCGGAAGAGATCGATGCCATCTATCGCGGCGGCCGGATGCCGGACGGAGTGAGCGCGGCCTGAAGGCGCGCATTGTTCTCCTGTCGTGAGAGTTGCTTGTGTGGCGATATCCAGCCGGACACGGAGATTGCGTTACCAGCGGGAGCGAATATTGTGGCCGCCGCTGCTGGAATAGGAGCCGGGCGATATCGGCAGCGCTATTCTTGTAGACAATTCGCTCCCTTGACTTTGGAGGAGATTCACCATGGACCGGTTTACGGGTGGTTGTCTTTGCGGCAGCGTTCGGATCGTGGCGTCGGGCGCCCCATACCGTGTCGGCCTTTGTCACTGCCTCGACTGCCGCAAGCATCATGGCGCCCTTTTTCACGCGTCGGCAATCTTTCCCCAGGATGCAGTGACGATCGAAGGCGAAACGCGCGACTATGCCGGACGCTTTTTCTGTCCGCGCTGCGGTTCGTCCGTTTTCGGGTGCAGCGCGGACGAAGTCGAAGTCAACCTCGGATCCCTGGATGCTCCCGACCAGCTGATGCCAACCTACGAGCTCTGGACCGTCCGCCGGGAGTCCTGGTTGCCGCCGTTTCCGCTCAAACGGCGATACGACCGTGATCGCGACTCCACGAGCCGCTTTGAAGAGTAAGGTTTCGGAGCAGCGCCCCGCAAAGATCCTGTCGCAAGCACCTGCTAAACCACCTGGCATCGGTTCGAAAAGATTAGGAGGCGGCAGGGAATGAGTGCGACATTCGGGGAATTAAGCGATCGTATCGGTCGGGTCGGAGAGCTTTACGCAAGGGTGCACAATATTACGCGGACCCAGGATTGGTATCTGCTCAAACTGACGGAGGAGCTCGGGGAACTCACAGCCGAACATCTGCTCATCAACGGTCAGGCCCGACCGAACCCCGATGGATTGGGCGGCACCCGCGAAGCTTTGGAAAACGAAGCGGCGGATTTGTTCGGGCAATTCGTACTCTATCTGCGCGCAAACGACATTGATATTGAAGCGGCCATCGAGCGGAAGTGGCTACGGCACCTGGATCGATACGTCGAGCTGGACGGCACGACTCATGTTTCATCTGCTGAACCGGCCTGACCGCCGCTTCCGGCCGATCGCTGAAGACATTACGTTAACCGCGGAGCGCATATTGTGGCCGCCGCTGCAGCGCGGGCGAAGTCGAAGTCAACCTCGGATCCCTGGATGCTCCCGACCAGCTGATGCCAACCTACGAGCTCTGGACCGTCCGCCGGGAGTCCTGGTTGCCGCCGTTTCCGCTCAAACGGCGATACGACCGATCGCGACTCCACGAGCCGCTTTGAAGAGTAGGGCCGCTCAGGCCTTCAGGATGATTTTCCCGATGGTGTGGACTTGGCTCCCGGCCAGCAGGACAGCGCCTGCTCGGCGACAGCCTCGAGCGTTTCGCGACTGAAACCGGCTTTTGCCTGCACCGCCATGCCGTGAAGCACGGCCATGAGGAATGCTGCAAGGGTACCGGGCTTGGCCGTTTCGGGAAGGTCGCCTTCCGCCTTTGCCTGTTCGAATCGTCCACGAAGCTGCGCCTCGGCAACGGCGCGAGCTTCTATCAGGATTTGCCGCACGGGTTCGGCGTCATCCGACCCAGCCAGAACACCGTTGATGACCAGGCATCCCGTATGATTGGAAAAACGGGTATTAAGGTCGATTGCGTTGTGAAGAATGTGCGCTGCGACTTCCCGTGATGTCGGGAGCTTCAGCGCCGCCGGGATATAGTCCAGGTATCGCTCGTAATAACGCGCAAGGGCTTTGCGGAAGAGTGCTTCCTTGTTGCCGAACGCGGAATAGAGGGCAGGTCTCTCGACGCCGGCCGCCGCGGTCAGGTCAGCGTAGGACGCACCCTCGTAACCCTTTCGCCAGAAGACGCACAACACGCCGTCGAGCGCTTTCTCCACATCAAATTCGCGATGGCGACCCATCAGATTAGCTCAGCTAATTTCATAATGATCGTTATTAAAACCCTTGACCGCAAATGTCAAATTTCATAACGACTGTTATCGTAACGTCCGTTATGTTAATGGTGGATACCAGACATCAGGTACCCGCGACATATTCAAAGGAAGGAATCTCATGTCGAATACATTGAAAGGAAAGGTCGCCCTGGTGACCGGCGGTTCCCGGGGCCTTGGCGCTGCGACCGCGGAAGCGCTTGCCGCCCACGGAGCAGACGTTGCCATCAGCTACGCCGCTTCGGCGGATAAGGCAGAAGCTGTGGTGGAGAAGCTGAGGGGGAAGGGCGTACGCGCGATTTCGGTAAAGAGCGACCAAGCTGACCTTGCTTCCGCGAAGCCGCTGATCGACAGGGTGCTCGCCGAGTTTGGCAGACTCGATATCCTCGTAAACAATGCCGGCATTGCGATCCAGGGACAGACGGTGGACGATCCGGAGCTTGACGGAGAGAAATACAACCGTCAGTGGCAGGTCAATGTTCTGGGGACGATTGCCAACACGCGTGCCGCAGCGCCCAAACTGGCCGACGGTGGCCGGATCATCTTCATCGGCTCTCTGCTCGGCTCTTATGTACTCTTCCCGGGGGTCGCCGATTATGCCGGAACGAAGTGGGCGCTGGCCGGATACGCCAAGGGCATCGCGCGCGACCTCGGGCCTCGCAATATCACGGTAAACGTGGTCCAGCCGGGGATCATGCCGACGGACATGGCTGCCGACGTCGCCGGCGAGCTTCCGAACCGTGACGCTATCCTTGATATGCATCCGATCCGTCGCATTGCAACCCTCGAAGAGGTGGCGGAAACCGTCTGCTTCCTCGCCGGTCCCCATGCGGGCTACATCAACGGCGAGGCGATCAATATCGCCGGCGGACTTGGAATCTAACATCGAAAACCAATGCTCCGGCGCATGAGCCCCGGAGCAGATGCATATGGTCCCGAGCTTGCAAATCAGCTCGGGACTACCCTTCCGGCAGGCATGCTCCATCTCCAGTCGGAAGGTACGGTCCCTTGCCATTCCTCAGATGACGGAAGGCAATAATGCCTGCTTCATCCGCCGATATGTTTCTGGCCGCGCTTCTTGGCGAGCGCGATCTGGTGCTGCCGTTGCCGGTAGCGATCACGGTCTTCGTCCGTACGGCTGTCGTAGCAATGCGAGCAGGAGACGCCCTCCTCGTAATGGGGCGAGGTGATCTCCTCGGCGGTGATCGGGTTGCGGCAGGCATGGCAGAGCTTGTGATTGCCTTCCTTCAGCCCATGCTCAACGGAGACGCGCTCGTCGAAGACGAAGCAGGCGCCTTCCCAGAGACTTTCCTCCGCGGGTACGTCCTCCAGATATTTCAGGATGCCGCCCTTCAGGTGATAGACCTCGTCGAAGCCCTGTTCCTTCATGAAGGCCGTCGCCTTTTCGCAGCGGATGCCGCCGGTGCAGTACATGGCGATCTTCGGCTTGTTGTGCAGGCCTGCGTTGTTCTTCACCCAGTCGGGAAATTCGCGGAACGTCTTCGTCTTCGGATCGATTGCGCCCTTGAAGATGCCGATCGCCGTCTCGTAGTCGTTGCGGGTGTCGATGACGATCGTATCCGGGTCGGAAATCAGCGCATTCCAGTCCTTCGGCTGCACATAGGTGCCGACGATCCGGTTGGGGTCGATATCCTCGACGCCCATCGTGACGATTTCCTTTTTCGGCCGCACCTTCATGCGCAGGAAGGGCATTTTCGAGGCGCGGCTTTCCTTGTGCTCCAGCTTTTCAAATTCCGGCTGCGCACGGAGAAAGGCGAGCAGGCGCCGAATGGCGTCGTCGGAGCCGGCAACGGTGCCGTTGATTCCTTCGCGGGCAAGAAGCAGCGTCCCCTTGATGCCGTTCTCGTCGCAGAAGGCCTGCAGCGGGTCGCGGAAACTCTCAAAGCGGTCGAAACGCGCGAAATGATAAAGCGCGGCTACGAGAAAGGCGCCGGATGTCTCCGGGCGCGATATAGCGAGATTGTCTGTCATGGCGCTGAAATACAGCTTTGCGCCTAGCCGCGCAACGCGGTTTCTTTCCCGGCCCTGCCATTGGCTTTCGCCCTGCGGCTTTTGGTCTTTCGCGGTGAGGTCGCCGCTTTTCCCCAGAGAAGGCGGATCAGGCCGCTTTCGGTCTCCGCACCATCGGCAAAGACCTCGTGTGCCTTTTCGATCGCTTCATGACGCAAGGCCTGCTGGCGGGCGATGATGGCGCCGAGAACGAGCGCCAGCGTCTCGCTGTCGCCGAAAAGCTCGGGACTTTCATTGACCAGCCCGGTCAGGACCGAAAGATCGTGCTCGTGGCCCAGCAGATCGACGAGTTCCTTTGCCTGCATCTGTTTGGCGAGCATTGCCGAAGGCCAGATCTCGCCGAGCAGCGACAGGTGCATCCAGTAGGTCTGCCCGCTTTTGCGCAGCTCATGATAGACTTCGGCGTCGGCATGTTCCTCGCAGGCGGCAAGTGCGGCAAGCGCCCTCAACCGCTGTCTCCTCCAGGCCGCCGCAAGGCGTTTTGCCGTCTTGCGGGGGTCGTCGTCGAGGTCGAGTTCTCCAAGTGCGGCAATGGCCTGCCTGCAGGTCGCGATCGCTGCTGCCATCTTGGCGGGGAGGTCGTGTTCTTCGGAAGCGATCCGATCACGCCGTTCCGTCAGCGCATTCGAGGCCACCGTCAGCGCGGCGAGTTCTTCCGCCGAGGTCGCATGTTCTGCGAGGTAATTGACCGTCTCCACCAGCGCGGTCGCGTCGCGGACTGCCGAGAGCGTGTGAGCCATGTCGCGGATCCGGGCGTTTTCCCGCCGGCGAAATTCAGGTTGGTCGCGCTGGATCAACCGGTAGAGGGCACGCACCCGCTTGAAACGTTTGCGAGCATCGTGCACCGCCTCGTGCGGGCCGTCCGGCTGTTCTTCCAGCAGTTGGATCGCGCGGGCAAGCTGGCTTTCTGCCACCGCGCAAAACTCGGCGGTGAAGCGTTTAGCGGGCTTCAGACGATAGGGCATCGGACAGCTCTGCGCTCAGATCTTCGGTCGCCATGACCAGGTTGGAATAGCGACGGTCACCCGTAACCTCTTTTCCGATCCAGTCCGGCAGTTCCGGCTGGGCGCTCTCGTCCTCCATCTCGACCTCGGCCACTACGAGCCCCTTATAGGCTCCGTCGTAGACATCCACTTCCCAGACGTAGCCTGCGTGTTTGACCTCGTGTCTGGTCTTCTCCAGGACCACGCCGATCGCGGTTTTCGCCATTTCCTCGGCATCGGTAAGCGGGATCTCGTATTCGAACTCGTCGCGGGCGATCAGGCTCGTGCCGATCTTGATGGTGAGCTTGGCGCGCTTGCCGTCCATTATGCGGATACGTACCGAGCGATCGTCGCCGGAGGCGATATAGGCCTGCAGGAAATCGGAAGACGACGAGACTTCGGAACGCCATCCGTCGCCTTTCACCAGAAACTTGCGTTCGATTTCCTTGGCCATAGGCGCCTGACTTGGTTTGGAACCTTCTGCAACCCTAGTGCAAAGTCGTGTTTTGGCAAACCCGCATGGGCACTATGCGGCATTTTTTCTCGACAATGACAGGCTTGGGCGTTATCTCCCACCACAAGATTTCAATCGTTTTAGCGGAGATGATCGCCATGGCCGGCCAGACCGAAAGCAAGACACAAAAGCTGCTTTCCATCCTGAAACTGCAGCCGGTGGTACCGGTGCTGATCGTCGACGATGCGAAGTCTGCGGTCGGGCTTGCCCGGGCGCTCGTCGCCGGCGGCCTCAGAGCGATCGAGATCACCCTGCGCACACCGGCCGCCCTCGATGCGGTCAAGGCGGTCGCCGCCGAGGTGGAAGGCGCCAATGTCGGCGCCGGCACCATCCTTAATGCCCGCGACTGGGATGCCGCCGTGAAGGCGGGCTCTACCTTCATCGTCTCGCCCGGTGTCACGCCCGGCGTGCTTTCCGCTGCCCAGGATTCTCCAGTTCCGCTCTTGCCGGGTGCAGCGACCGCCAGCGAAGTGATGACGTTGCGCGAGAAGGGTTACGACGTCCTGAAATTTTTCCCCGCGGAACAGGCCGGCGGCGCCGCTTACCTGAAGGCGTTGTCTTCGCCGCTCGCCGGCACCCTCTTCTGCCCGACCGGCGGCATTTCGCTGAAAAATGCCAATGACTACCTCTCGCTGCCGAATGTCGTCTGCGTCGGCGGCTCGTGGGTCGCGCCGAAGGAGCTCGTCGCGGCCGCCGATTGGGCCGGCATCACCAAGCTCGCTGCCGAAGCGGCGGCGCTGAAGGCTTAAGGCTTGCCGCTGAAGGTGAAATTTCCGTCATCTTCTTTGTATCCGGCACGATGCTTCCTATCTCCTGACCATATTCCATCAACGGGAGATGACGATGTTCGACGCAAAAAAGCTTCTCGATCAATTTCTGGGGTCGCAGATACCCGGCATGTCGGGAAGCGTGAGAGACAGGGCAGGGCAGGCGACCCAGCTTGCGAAGAACAATCCGATGGCCACCGGCGCGATCGTTGCCGCACTCCTCGGCACGAAGACCGGCCGCAACCTCGCCGGCAATGTCGCGACCGTCGGCGGCATCGCGGCGATCGCCGGTCTCGGTTATCTCGCCTATAAGAACTACAAGTCCGGCCAGTCGCCGCAGACTGCTCCGCAGCCCGCGCCACAGACGGAAACCCCGCTTTTGCCGCCGCCGGCCGATTCTCCGTTCAGCCCGCAGTCGCCGCAGCTCAGCAATGATTTCGCGCTGACCCTGGTGCGCGCCATGATCGCCGCTGCCAAGGCGGACGGGCATATCGATGCGGCGGAGCGGGCCAATATCATGGACAAGGTGCATGCGGTGGATCTCGGTTCCGAGGCCGAAGCCTTCATCGCGCAGGAGCTCGCCAATCCGGTCGACATGGACGATCTGATCGCCGCCGCCCGCACCGAGGAGCAGAAGGTCGAACTCTATACCGCCACCCGGGTGACGATCGATCCCGATACCCGCGCCGAACGCGGCTATCTCGATCTGCTTGCCGGCCGCCTCGGCCTGCCGGATGCGCTGATCGATCATATCGACGCGACCGTCTCGGCGGCCAAGGTCAAGGTCTGAGCGAGCCTCCCTCACGCCTCACGCGGCTCCCGCATCCATGCCGGCCTGCCGTCGAAAGTGTTCGACGGCGAAGTCGACGAAGGCCCGCACGCGGGCGGAGACCATTCGTCCCTCCGCATGGACGATATGGATCGGCACCGGTTCGCGCTCGTATTGCGCAAGCACGATCCTGAGGCGCCCTGCTTCGATTTCAGGTGCGACCTGGTAGGACTGGAACCGGGACAAGCCGAAGCCCGCCACGGCAGCGGCGATCGCCGCGTCGTTGGTGTTGCAGATGAGCCTGGAGCTTACCGGCACGCGCATGCCGCTGTCCTTGCCGAAGAGCCATTCCGAGTGCCCGAACAGCCCGTCGCGCCCGATGATCGCGTGGCTCGCCAGATCTTCCGGCTTCTCCGGCTCGCCATGCCGGCTGAAATAGTCCGGCGAGCCGCAGAGCACTTGCCTGATCGAGCCGATGCGGCGGGCGATCAGCCCGGAGGCTGGCAGGGTGGCTATGCGGATGGCCACGTCCAGGCCCTCTTCCACGAGATTGGTGACCCGGTCCACGAAAACGGTCTTCACCTGCATGGCGGGATAACGGTCCAGGAAATCCAGGATCACCGGCAGCACATGGATGCGGCCGAAAAGTGCAGGCGCGGTGACGGTGAGCAAGCCGGCCGGCTGCGTAAAACTGCCCGCGGCATTGGCTTCCGCTTCCGCGACCTCCGACAGGATACGGCGGCAATCTGCGACATAACCTTCGCCCGCCGCCGTCAGCTTCAACGAACGGGTCGTGCGGACGAGAAGACGCGTGCCGATCAAATCTTCAAGCCCGGCGACAGCCCGCGTCACCGAAGGAGGGCTCATATGCAGGAGCTTGGCAGCCGGGGCAAAACCGCCGCTATCCACAACCTGCACGAACACCCGCATCGCCTGCCACCGGTCCATGCTGCCTCCGCCGTAATTATTTCAGTTTTCGGAATGGTTCAGTTTGCGATTTCTATCTTACTATCATCAGGATTAACAATCATCATGACGGCGTCATTGCAATCAGGAGGCTGACATGAAGCTCTATCACCATCCGCTATCGGGCCACGCGCATCGCGCCCGGCTCTTTCTGTCGCTGCTCGGCATCGATCACGAACTGGTCTTCGTGGATCTTTCGAAAGGGGAGCACAAGCAGGCCGACTTCCTCAAGCTGAACCCATTCGGCCAGGTTCCGGTGCTCGACGACGACGGCACGATCGTCTGCGATTCCAATGCGATCCTCATCTATCTCGCAAAGAAGGCCGGACGGAGCGACTGGCTTCCCGAGGACGCCAAGGGTGCCGCCGAGGTTCAACGGTGGCTGTCGGTCGCTGCTGGCCAGATCGCCCATGGACCGGCTCAGGCGCGGCTCATCAACGTTTTCAAGGCGCCTTACCGCGCCGAAGAGGTCATTCCCCGCTCGCATGCCATCCTGGCGCTCATCGATGCCGCTCTCGACGGCCGACGCTGGATCGCCTCCGAAGCTCCGACGATCGCCGACGTCGCTCTCTACAGCTACGTGGCGCGGGCGCCGGAAGGAGACGTGGATCTTGCCGACTATTCGAACATCCGCGCCTGGCTCAGCCGAGTCGAGGCTCTTCCGGGCTTTGTCGATTTCCAGAAGACGCCGGTCGGCCTTGCAGCCTGAGGAGTAAGTCATGGATAGCCCGATCCTGCCTCCATCGCCATGGCATCCCGGCGAAATTGCTCTCCAGGCGCGGTACGGCGTGGACGCGCGGATGGACGAGATCGGGCGCCGTGTGGTGCGCGACCACCTGATCGATCAGCATCGGGAGTTCTATCCACTGCTGCCGATGGTGGTCCTGGGAGCCGTGGATCCGGGCGGTGATGTCTGGGCGACCCTTCGGGCCGGCCTGCCAGGGTTTCTCCAGGCGCCGGATTCCGAGAGGCTTTCGGTTGAGCTGGAAAGGGAGTTTGCCGATCCAGCGGAGACCGGAATGGATGATGGCGCGTCTCTCGCGCTTCTTGGCATCGATCTCGGCACCCGGCGCCGCAACCGGCTGAACGGCACATTGCACCGACATACTGGCGGCTTCGATCTTTCTGTACAGCAGAGTTTCGGCAATTGCCCGAAATACATCCAGCTTCGGCAGGTCAGGTTCGTGCGAGAACCGGAAAAGCCTTCCGCTGTGCCCCCGCGAGAAAGCTCCACGTTCGAAGGAGCCGCACTGGCCCTGGTGCGGCAGGCCGACACATTTTTCGTCGCGACCTATGCCGACCTTCCGGGCGGGCGTCAGGTCGACGTCTCCCATCGCGGCGGCCGGTCGGGCTTCGTGCATGTGGGCGACGACGGCTGGCTGACGATACCCGATTTCGTCGGCAATCGCTTCTTCAACACGCTCGGCAATATCGCGATCAATCCGCGTGCAGGGCTTGTCTTTGTGGACTTTTCCACGGGCAATCTGCTGCAGATGACCGGCGATGCGGAGCTGCTTTTCGATCATCCGGAAGGCCGTCCGCTTGAAGGTGCCGAACGCTATTGGCGGTTCCGCCCGCGCAGGGTCGTCTGGCGGGCCGACGCCCTGCCCATCCGCTACGAGCTGGAGGAATGGTCGCCCTTTGCATTGGCGACCGGCAGCTGGCAGGGTGAGGACACGGCGGTCCAGTCAGAGGCGTAAAGTCCGTGCCGGTCTCCGATCGGGGTGTGGCGGTGGTTCACGCCTTCAGGAATGCCAGACGGTCGTCCGTGCGTCCTGGAGCGATTTCCAGGATATCGGCAGTCACGACGCCCTCTTTGACGAACGGGTCTGCCTTAACGCGCGCCTCCAGTTCGGCGCGCGAGAGGTTGTGGGCCAGGACCACGCCGCCGATTCCCGGCAGAACGCTGCCCGTCAGCAAAAAGATGCCGTCTTCGAATCCCTGTTTGATCCAGGCATTGTGGGCCTCCATGAATTGCGGGGCCTGGGACTTGTTGGTGGAAAATCGGAGCGTGACGACGAACATGGGACAGGCCCTCCTTCAGGCCGGATGTCAGGAAGCGGTTGGAAACGGGTTGATCAGCAAGGCTGCTGGCTCTGCAGCCACTGGCACATGTCATCCACCTCCCGGCGGATGAAGGCTTCGTCTCGAAATGCGGTGGCGAGCGCCGCAACGCCTTGGCTGCGCATCAGGAGATGCATGGCGAGCGCATCGGCATAGGCACCCCGACCCATGGCTTCGAACTGACGCGCCAACCAGTCGCGGAACAGCGTGAAGAGCTTGCTTGCATCGGTTTGCGCAACGTGATCGAGCTTGGCGAGTTCATTGCAGAGAGTGCCGACTGGGCAGCCATAGGCCATGATCTTCGTCTGGTTCGTGATGAGGATATGGATGAAGCTCCGGATGCGCTCGGCAGGGGTGGGGCTCTCGGCTTCCCAGGCGTCGAGCATCGCTGCAGTATTTGAAAGCCGCCTGGCAATCACTGCATCCAGAATCTCGTCCTTGCTCTTGAAGTGATAATAGAAGTTTCCGCGCGAAAGCTGCACCGCCTCCGCTATGTGGGCAAAGGACGTGGCCTCGAAACCATGCTCGTAGAAGAGCTGGTCTGCGGCCTCCACGATATGCTGCCGGGTGTTTGCAGCGTTCATCCTCGTCTTCTTCCTCTGCCGGTTCCAATTCTAGGTCAATTGTCCTACAAACTGATTAGGACGATTGACCTAGGTCAGTCAAGAGACGTTGAACGATCCAAAGGGAAATTTATCCGGCTGCTCTGTGGCGGCCTATCGGAGGCGCCCGTTGCCTTTCCCGATGCGCTGGCCTAAGCCTCTGTTCGTCAAGACAGAGGCCTTCCATGCGCGATCTCAAGAATTACAAAGTGGGTGCACCCGCGCCCGTTACCCTGAAGGGCCGGTTCGTCACCCTGGAGCCCTATGAAAGGGAAAAGCACCTGCAGGGGCTTTGGGGCGCACTCGGCGGCGCGGAGGGCATCAACAACCTCCTGAAGTATTTTCCCAATGAGGATTACGCCACAGCCGACGACCTTGATCGCTGGCTGCAGTCGGTCCGTCAGGCGGGCGGCTATGTCACGCTGATCGCCCGCGAGAACGCCACCGGCGAGATTGTTGGCATGGCGAGCTACATGCGCCCGGACCCGAAGAATGGCGTGGTGGAAGTCGGTTCCGTCGCCCACGGCCTCGCGATGAAGCGGTCGCCCATGTCGACCGAGCTGCATTACCTGATGGCGAAGCACGTCTTCGACGATCTCGGATACCGCCGCTACGAGTGGAAGTGCCACAATGAAAACGAGGCGAGCAAGGTGACGGCGCGCCGCTACGGCTTCACCTTCGAGGGCGTCTTCCGCCAGCACGTCATCTCTAGGGGCGCCAACCGCGATACCGCCTGGTTTTCGATGATCGACAGCGAATGGCCGGTCATCAAGGCCGCTTTCGAAGCCTGGCTTGCGCCGGAGAATTTCGATGCGGACGGCAAGCAGAAACGCAAGCTCGAAGATATCCGCACCGAGATTGCAGAGGGAACTGCCGCATGACTCCCGAGAGCCGTTCCCAGGCGATTGCCGCCGCTGTCATCCTGCTTTGCGTCGGACTGGTGATCTATTTCCTGCCGACACTGGTGCTCTGGATCGGCAATTATTCGCCCGTGCTCGGCTTCGTCGTCGGCGCGGCGCTGCTCCTCTGTTTCTTCCTGATCTTCTGGCTGAGGGCTCGTTTCCAGCGGCGGAAATAGTCAGGCGCCGGCTCTCATGAGCCGCGGCAGTGCGGACGCAAGGGCGTCGACGGCGAGCCGGACCTTCAACGGCAGATACGGCGTCTGCAGCCAAAGGGCGTGGCAATCGTAGAGAAACGGCGGCTGATCCGGAAGGAGCCTGATCAGCGCGCCGGTCTCGATCCGCCCGCGCACAAGCCAGTACGGCACCCACGCCAGGCCCATGCCCATCACGGCGGCATCGGCGATCGCATCGAGATCGTCCAGCCGGATGCGGTTGGGCGGAGTCACTTCCAGCGGCGGCAGCCCTTCTTTTGGAAACAGCCAGGGCGGAACCGGTCCAGACCGCCGGTAGACTACCGCGCGATGGCTCGCGAGTTCCTCAGCGGTATCCGGCCGGCCGTGGTTTTCAAGATAGGCCGGTGAGGCGCAGACGACCATGGGTTGGCGGGCAACACGGCGGGCGATGACGCCGGCGCGGCTTTCCAGTTCGCCGGTACGGATCGCCAGGTCATAGCCGTCATCGGCAAGATCGACGAAACGGTCTCCAAAGGAGAGATCCAGCTCCAGTGCCGGATATTGCCGTGCAAAGTCCATCAGCACGGGAAGGACGCAATGCCGCCCGAAATGGACGGGCACGGCCACCCTCAGCCGGCCGCGCGGCTCCGACTGGTGATCGACTGCCAATGCGTCGGCGGCCTCCGCTTCTGCGAGAATCATCCGGCAGCGGTCGTAATAGGCGCGGCCGAGATCGGTAAGGCTCTGGCGGCGCGTCGTCCGGTTGAGAAGGCGGGCGCCCAGCCGCTGCTCAAGAAACTGCACATGCTTGCCGACCATGGGAGCGGAAAGATCAAGCGCCCCTGCGGCCGCCGCGAAGGAGCCCAGATCGACGACCTTGACGAATACGGCCATGCTGCTCAATCGATCCATATTCGAAAGCTCTGGTTATTTCTGTCTCGCCAAAACTGGCATTTATCGCGGATTTGACGGATGTCATAGCTCATTCAACTCAATAATTTCGGAGTTGTATCAATGGCACGCGTCGTTCGCTTCCATGAGCATGGTGGTCCCGAGGTTCTGCGCATCGAGACTATCGATGCTCAGCCACCTGGAGAGGGTGAAGTACGCATTCGCGTCAAGGCGCTCGGCCTCAACCGTGCCGAGGCCCTGTTGCGGGCCGGAACCTATATCGAAACGCCCAGCCTGCCTTCGGGCCTCGGGCTTGAGGCGGCCGGCATTGTCGACATGGTCGGGGAGGGCGTCAAAGAATTTGCGCCGGGCGACGCCGTCAGCATCGTGCCACCCATCTCGATGATCCGCTGGCCGGCTTATGGCGACGAGGTCACCTTTCCAGCCCGTCTTCTGGTCAGGCATCCGCCCTCACTGAGCTTCGAGGCCGCAGCCGCCCTCTGGATGTCGTATCTCACCGCCTACGGCGCCCTGATCGAGATCGCAAAGGTTGCGAAAGGCGATTTCGTCGCCATTAGCGCGGCTTCGAGCAGTGTCGGGCTTGCCGCGATCCAGATCGCCAATCTTGTCGGCGCGACTCCCATCGCCATCACGAGAACGTCGGCCAAGAAGGAGGCACTGCTGCAGGCAGGCGCCACCCATGTTGTGGCTTCGGCGGAAGAGGATCTGGAGGCTCGTCTAAAGCAGATCAGTGGAGCGGAAGGCGTCAGGGTGGTGCTGGATGCGGTCGGCGGCCCGATCTTCGAGCCGCTGACGGCCGCCATGTCGCGCGGTGGGCTTCTTCTGGAATATGGAGGGCTGAGTGCGGAACCGACGCCCTTTCCGCTTTTCACAGTGCTTGTCAAGAGCCTGACGCTGCGCGGTTATCTCGTCCACGAGATCACCGGGAACCCTGTTCGGCTGGAAGCGGCCAAGGCGTTTATCCTTGCAGGACTGGAAAAAGGCTTGCTCAGACCGGTCATTGCCAGAACCTTTCCGTTCGAGGAGATCGTCGAGGCGCACCGCTTTCTTGAATCAAACCAGCAGTTCGGCAAGATCGTCGTAACGATCTGACTTAGGCCTGCAGCGACGCCCCGAGCAGGGAGAGGCCCACCAAAAGCACGAAAAGCGCGCCGCCGATTTCGATTGCATGGCCGATGCGCCGTCCTGTTCGTGAACCGGGGCCGGCGATCCGAAGCGCGAGGTCTTTGGCGCCCACCGCTATGCTTGCCAGGATCGTCACGGTGATTGCGGTGCCGATCGACATGGCCAGCACCGAAAGCACGCCGCCGAGATAAAGGCTGTTCAGAAGCGCAAAGCTCATCACCAGGATGGCACCGGAACAGGGGCGCAGGCCGACGGCAATGATCGCCGACCAGGCTTCCCGCAGGCTGAAGTCCCTTCCTTCCAGCGTTGCAGGGTCCGGCATATGGCTGACGCCGCAGGTCTCGCAATAGTCGCCCTGGCCCTGATATTCGTGATCCTGTACCTCGACCGCCCGGAAATTGAGACCTGTCGAACCGCGGCCACCGAGGGCGGCGGAGGCGGCCGGTGCGGCCATCGGAAGGCTCACCACGCGCATGCGGAGCGCGTGTATCTTCCTGAAAAGCAGCCAGGCGCCGAAAAGCGCCACCAGCGCGAAACTTGCGATCTCCATGGCCTGGGTCGCCTGCGTCATGGAGATGCCGCTGCCGCGCAGCAGCACGAAGGCTGTTCCGACCAGCAGGATCGCCACCGCGCCCTGGAGAAGGGAGGAAACGAAGGAGATGACGATGCCGCGTTTCAGCGCGATCTCGTTGGCGATCATGTAGGAGGAGATCACTGCCTTGCCGTGCCCGGGGCCGGCCGCATGGAAGACGCCGTAGGCGAAGGAAAGGCCGATCAAGCCGGAAAGCGCCCAGGGGTCCTCCCGCATCGCTCTCAGCGCGCCCGTCAACGCCCGGTAGAACGCCTGCTGATGCGTGTTGATCCAGGCGAGGAAGGGACCGAAAGGTCCGCCGACCGAGAAGGCGGGTTCGGCCGATCCGACGCCGAGCGGCGATTGGGCATGCGCGGCGCCGGCAATCACCAGCGCCGCAAGAACGGTCAGCGCCAGAGTGCGGCGGATTGTCAGCATGTCATTTCCAGTCTGGTGGCGAACAATTTCGACATGTCGGTGCCGGTCGGATCGCTGAAGAAGGCGTCAGTCAGCGAAGCGCTGTTTTGCGAAAGCACTTCGTCTGGATCCGGACGCACCACTTTGTGCTGGCAATGTGTGAAACCGGACCCCTTCGCCACCAGGTCGCCATCGGTCGGAAAATCGATCGAGGTGTACATGGAAGGATCATAGATGCCGAAGGCGAGCTTGCCTTTCAGCGGGACGGGCTTTTCCGGCTTGATCGCGAAGATGACGAGAATCTGGCTGCCTTCGAGCGATACATGGATCGCGTCCGGCTGCTGAACGCCGACATTCGCCCCATCCATCGTGATGGTCGTGAAATAATGGTAATCGGAAAGCGACTTGCGCATCACCTCGCCGAGTTCGGCAAGCTCGTCCTCGTCCAGCTTCAGATTGGTGTTCTTGTCGAAATCGAGCAGGACGCTGGAGGAGAACACCTCGTCGAAGCGCCAGACATTGTGCAGTTCACCGAGATTGCCGTCATTGCCTGCAACGACTTCCAGCCTGGCTTCGGCAAAGATATGCGGATGGGCAAGTGCTGGAAGCGGTGAGCAGATTGCCGCAAGCGTTACAATTGTTGCAATATTATAACGCATAATCCGTCTGATTCTCCCCGTTCGCCAGTGCCTGCTTTGCCTCGTAAATGAGACGGAATTTCGACTCGGGCTGACTGAGCCTATCGGCTCAATGTTGCCTGCGGAACCAGGCGGAGAGGAAATCGACGAAGCTCCTGACCTTGGCCGGCAGGTAGCGACGATGCGGGTAGACGGCATAGATGCCGCGATCCCTGGCAATGTAGTCGTCGAAGAGGGTAACGAGTTCGCCCGACTGGATCGATGCATTGGCGATGAAATCCGGGATGATCGCCACGCCGATGCCGGCGCGGGCGGCCCTGAGCGTCGCCTGCGGGCTGTTGACCTCTATCGGACCGCTGACGGCGACCGAAATGGTGGAGCCTTCGGCATTCGTGAAGCGCACATTGTTGTGCCAGCGCGAATTGGTATCGATGATGAAGGGAACCCGGTTGAGGTCCTGCGGGTGTTCCAGAGGCCCGTATTGGGCAACGAAATCCGCCGTCGCCACGGTATAGACCCGGAAGTCGGACAGCTTCTTGGCAATCAGGCCGGAATCTTCCAATTTGGTGATTCGGATGGCGAGATCGAAATTCTCCTCGATCAGATCGACGAACCGGTCTTCCGCGACGATTTCCAGAGACACGTCCGGATGCGTCTTGGCGAAATCGATGAGCGACTGGCCGACCTCGGCATCGACGAATGTGCGCGGCACGGAAACCCTCAGCCGTCCCTTGAGATCGGCGTTGTTTTCGCGCACCAGATCGGCAAGGTTGTCGATCTCCTTCAGGATGTCGGCGGCGGTGCGATAATAAGTGTGTCCGGCCTCGGTCATCGAGAACTGGCGGGTGGTGCGGTTGAGCAGCAGCGCGCCCAGGTCGTCTTCCAATTCGCGCACATATTTCGACAGCAGCGCCTTCGACCGGCCGGTCCGTCGTGCGGCGGCTGAAAACCCTTCCGCTTCAACCACATCGATGAAGGCCCGCATGCGTGTCAGAGTATCCAAATGTCGCCCCCTTGCTTGGTGAAGTCCTAGGTGGGATGCCGTCGGCGATTGTGCAATGCGAATTTTCGATGACGGCCAAAAAATCTCTTGATTATGACGGCGAATATTCTTATCTCCCGGCTTGCCCAAAGTCGCACGTGCCTGTGGGTGTCCGCCGACCCTCGATTAGGTGAGGTCATCGGTAAGGTACCTGGAACTAACCCCTCCAGTCGCTATTCCGGCCAACCGGGAAATGCGAGGACATCTTGAAGCAACGACGGTGCGGGCCTTTCTGGTCTCTGCAGGCTTTCCATCAGCCTGCAATACTGAAGAGGCACACCATCATTGCCGGAAGTGCGGTAGGGACAACCCTCCAATCCAAGGCAGACAAAGCCGGATCATTGCTCGTGGCAGGGCGTTGATCCACATATCGCGCGTTTGAGCGTGTTCACGGTACCGGTGTCTCCACCAACTGGGCCGAACGCATTCTCATCCGTCCTTTGTCCTCCGGTTCGTGAGCCGGAGCCTGAAGATTTGAAGGGACTGACCGATGACCACTGCTCGTATCCTCGACTTCATCAAGAGCCGACGTCCGGAAGGGCCGTGCCTTGTTGTCGATCTCGATGTCGTGCGCGACAATTTCACCGCCTTCCGTCATGCCCTGCCGGACAGCGCGATCTATTACGCGGTCAAGGCCAATCCGGAGCCGGCAATCCTGAAGCTTCTTGCTTCGATGGGCTCCAACTTCGATTGCGCTTCGGTCGCCGAAATCCAGATGGCGCTCGACGCCGGCGCTTCGGCTGACCGGATCTCCTTCGGCAACACGATCAAGAAGGAGCGCGACATCGCTCGTGCGTTTGCGCTCGGCGTCGACCTCTATGCCGTCGACAGCCATGAGGAAGTCGAGAAGATCTCCCGCGCCGCACCGGGTGCGAAGGTGTTCTGCCGCGTGCTGACGGACGGCGAGGGCGCCGAATGGCCGCTGTCGCGCAAGTTCGGCTGCGTGCCGCAGATGGCTGTCGACGTTCTTGTCTACGCTCACCAGCTGGGCCTGGAATCCTACGGCGTGTCCTTCCATGTCGGTTCGCAGATGACCAAGGTCGATGCATGGGATTCGGCTCTTGCCGATGCCAAGCGCGTCTTCGGCTCGCTCGCCAAGCAGGGCATCGTCCTGCAGATGGTCAACATGGGCGGCGGTTTCCCGACCAAGTACCTGCGCGACGTGCCGTCTGCCGAAGCCTATGGCCAGGCGATCTTCGCTTCGCTTCGCAAGCATTTCGGCAATAACCTGCCGAAGACGATCATCGAGCCGGGCCGCGGCATGGTCGGCAACGCAGGCGTCATCAAGGCGGAAGTCGTGCTGGTGTCGAAGAAGTCGGACAACGACAATCACCGATGGGTCTTCCTGGACATCGGCAAATTCGGCGGTCTTGCCGAAACGATGGACGAGGCGATCCGCTACCCGATCCGCACTGAGCGTGATCAGGACGAGATGGAGCCCTGCGTGCTTGCCGGCCCGACCTGCGACTCGGCCGACGTGATGTACGAGAAGAACATGTATCCGCTGCCGGTCTCTCTGACGATCGGCGACGAGGTTCTGATCGAAGGCACCGGCGCCTATACGACGACCTATTCGGCCGTCGCCTTCAACGGCTTCGAGCCGCTCAAGGCCTACGTCATCTAAGACGTTCGTTTCCGCCGGCCCCGTAACCAGTCGGGGCGGCACATTCACAATGATCCTCCGATGCCGTCTGAAACGGTTTTGAGTTCGGGAGGCCAAGATGGCCACTGTTCTTGATTCTGTCCGCGCCCTTTTTGCGCCGAACACCACTTTCATCATCGACGCCGAAACACCGGCCGACGTGGTGGCTCGCGAAAACCTGCTCGATCGCGCCATGGGCCCGGATCGCAGGCTGAAGTCGTCTGAAAAGATCCGCCGCGGCCGCGTGCCGGCGGAGGGTCTTGCGCTCGTCGCCCGCGATACGGACGGTCATGTGACAGGCACCGTGCGTCTCTGGAATGTCGAAGCCGGCATCTCGCCCGACGGTACTCCGATCGAAGCGCTGCTGCTCGGCCCGCTGGCGGTCGATTCCGCTCATGAGGGGAAGGGGATTGGCGGCGCATTGATGCGTGCGGCGATCACCGAGGCCCATAAGCGCGGCCACGGTGCCGTCCTGCTCGTGGGCGATGCGGCCTATTATGAACGGTTCGGCTTCTTTGCCGACAAGACCCGGCATCTGGTCATGCCCGGCCCCTTCGAGCGCTCTCGTTTCCTGGCGCTGGAACTGAAGGCCGGCTGGCTGGAAGGCGCCGCAGGCATGATCGTGCCTAACGGGCGCAAGCTGGCCTGATACGCCGGCCCTCCGGGGGGTGTCAGAAACGTTTTTCGTTTTCCAGGGCGAGCCGTTCGAGCGCGGCGGAGTCGGGCTCGTATCGGCCGCCGACCTTGTTCCAGCGATAGGTGGCGCCGATGGTCCGGTCACGCCTGGCGACAGCCTTTTCCGTACACCGCTCTTTGATCGGTTCGTCGTGCAGCAGGACGTCGACACGGACGGCGGCCATCGGCATCGTGGCTTCCTTCTTCACCGAGATATGCGGCTCCTGAGTGCGGCGCAGACCACAGAGCGTTTCGGAGAACGTCATGACATCATCGATGATCTGCAGACGGTCCGGCTGGGCCAGCACCAGCGTCAGGTCCCGGTAGGACTGCTGCGAGTTCCAGTGGCCGTTGCTCACCACGATCAGCTGCGACTGCGGGCCGAGCGGCTGCAGGGCCGCGTCTGGAAAACCGGTGTCGCGATCGAGCCCGACATTCAGAACGTCGCGTAGTTTCGGTAGCAATCCGGGGCTGCCATCGAAGGAATAGAGGACGAGAAGGGCAGGGGCGGCAGGATCACCGCCTGAGCCCCCGAAATCGAAAAGGACAGCGATGTTCGGATGGGCGGCGGAGGCAAGGTCGATGACCTCCACGTTCTCGATCGTCAGGCCGTCCGGCCAATCGATATCCAGATCGAGTTTTTGCGCGGTCGTCTCGTCCAGCGTGAAGCCTTGCCAGCCGGCACCCTCCGTCTTGGCGAGGTCGGGGACGATCCGCTTGGCGAGATCGAGATAAGTCGCCGACAGGCCGGGCAGAGGCGCGTCGAGCTCCACCCGCTCCGGCCCGCCGGCGGCCACGCCGGCAACCGGTTTGAGAAGAAACAGAAGCGGGATGAGAAAACGGAAAGGTATGTGCATGGGGCGGCTTCGACGGGCAAGTGCGGCAAGCCTATGCCGAATCGGTCGGAACTGCAAAGCAGTCCGCAGCAATGAAGGCTGTACCGCCGCGGCAGCATATGCAGTCTCAGGCCGCTCACCCGCCGGAAAGCGATATTCCCTGCGACATATTTACCACTCCTATCCCCAGGGCGGTGAGGGTTGATCCTGATCAATCCGACTCTTCGATGAAGGCCGTAGACCGGTCTGCGCAAAGAGATTCTGATCCCAGGAGAGACGAAATGAACAGGAATGGCGCACGGCATCTGAGATGGCTGGCGGGCACAAGTGCGGCTTTTTTCGCATTCGGGGCAGCGGCCGCGGATTTGACGCCGGCTCCCGTTGCCCCGGCGGCGGAGGAAGTTGTGACTGGGCAAAGCCCGTGGCAGATCCGCGTACGCGGTTTGGGCGTCATCACTGAGGATGAGGGTTCCGTGAACGGTGTTCCTGGCTCGGATCTTTCCTATTCTGACTCGGTGATCCCGGAACTGGATATCACCTACTTCTTCACCGACAATATCGCCGCCGAACTCATTCTCGGCACGACCTATGCCAATATCAAGGAAGACGGTGCCGTCGGCGTCCCGGTCGGTCGCGCCTGGCTCCTGCCGCCGACACTGACGCTGCAGTACCACTTCACCGATTTCGGCGCCTTCAAGCCCTATGTCGGTGCGGGCGTCAACTATTCGCTGTTCTACAACCAGTCGGAAAAGGCCGGTTTCCATAACCTCGACGTAGAGAACAACTTCGGCGCAGCACTGCAGGTCGGTTTCGACTACATGATCGACCAGCATTGGGGCGTGAACTTCGACGTGAAGAAGATCTTCCTGGAAACCGACTGGAAGGCCGATCATGACGTTCTCGGTCCGCTCTCCGGCAAGGCCAAGATCAATCCCTGGCTGATCGGGGCGGGGGTGACCTACCGGTTCTAAGAACGACAATAACGGTAGGCGGAACGGCGCGGCTCATAACCGCGCCGTTCTTGTTGTGCGCCCAGCATGGGCGCATTCTTGTGGGTGGAAGTCCCACCGTAAGCTGGTCATGGCGAGCGAAGTGAAGCGCAACTGCGGAAGGGCGACCGACCGTGGGGAGGAAGCGTGGATCGAACCT
>Ga0268294_1067_pt1 | contig 38020 bp, 39 predicted proteins | sample MetS3V5B_FD_191342 | JGI IMG/M metagenome (GOLD analysis project Ga0268294, IMG submission 191342) | Soil microbial communities from Anza Borrego Desert, Southern California, United States - Methylocaldum S3-V5B | ecosystem: Environmental > Terrestrial > Soil > Desert | place: USA: California...
TGGTTGTATACGAACCTGGCGCACCCGAACGTTTGCGACAGGATGGTTTCCTGTTCTGCAGTCGGATAAAAACGATAGCGGTAGGCGCGCTGAACGACATTCATGATGTGCTAATTTAAAAAATCCTTAAGCCTCTCCTTGGCGTTCCGCCGACATTGCGTCCGCTCAACGCCGCGCTATCCTTCCCCGCCCTGAACGGCGGGGTCTGACGCGCAGACGGATCAAACAGACCAACAAATGTTCTTGCGGAGTCATCGGGCATGCGTCCGAATAAATTCATCGACGGTCATGCCCATCGGCACCAATCGCTCGACGGGGAACGTTTCAACCTTCTTCCTGGCCAGGGCAGCCCAGAATCGAAAGTGCGTCCTGTCATCCACGGGCGCGTCGTTCTCCTGGAATAGCGTCAATCGGTTATTGACGTGGGAAAACGCGGTATCGAACAGTACCGCTTCCCAACCCGCCATGTCCTCGATGCCGCACCCGCCGGGCAGAGTCGCGGTCCCTGTACAAACCACGCCGTCACACCCTACGTTCATCAACGGCGCGTTGTAGAGCCGGGTCTTCGCCGTGGGGCGAGCACGCCCCCTCAAGGGGGCTACTGCGAAACGTCCATTCGCGGTGGCGACCAGCAAGAGCCTCGGCCACGGCACCGCCAGCGTCTTCAAGGGAGACCCGGCCATATTGAACAGCATCGGTCGCACCCGCGCGGGCACGGTCCAGGCCAGATGTGTCCCGGAAATCGATAGTACCTGGGCAGGCAGCACTCCGATGCTTCCTCCTTGCTGTTTGAGCACGGATCGCAAGAGGGCTTCGATGTCCCGCATGGTCAGCAGTCGTCCGGCTCCGATGACGGACGCGCCGTCCGTGTCGGTGGTCAACTCGTGCAGTGAAGCGACACAGCGTCCGCTCCAATAATCGCCACCGAAGTTCTCGGTATTGTGGAACAGTAACGCGCTTCGCGGTGAGATGGCTGGCTCACTGGCGAGACCAGCCGCGAAAAAATCAGTGTGGTGCGTCATTTTGGGATTCCTGAGAGCATTCGATCATTTCGGCCAAGCGCAACAACCCGCGTGCCGGGGCTATTGATTCCAGTTTCTCCGCAACCTTGGAAATCGCAACCGGGTGCAGCTTCAGGCGCAAGACCGGTGTCTCCCCGGTTTGGTAAAGTTGGTTGTAGAAGTCCTCGGCGACCTCGCTTTCCCAGGACATACCGAAGCCCACCATGTGGGCGTAGTCCAGGGGCGCCTCCGCCTCATCGCACTCGTCGTCGATGACCGCAAAGGACTCGGGTTCAGCCGTGTTCCGATGCCGGAGTCTTTTCCAGACGAAGACAGCTTGCCGGATGAACCCTGTCCACGGATGGTGATACAAATCGGGCGACCGACGCCGCCATCGAACGACCGCCGCTCGGATTTCGGCCATGTCGGGCGGATCGCCCCACCAGCGGTCCGCCCGTTCGTCCAAAACGGACCGCAGGAAATCCAACCGACGGACCAAATCGTCAAGGTTGTTCGTAAACTCGCAAAACGGATAGAGGCCGGTGGTCAGCGCCTCACGTGCGAACTGACGGTGGTCGGCATCGGGATGCTCCTTTCGGTAGTCCTCGTAAGCGGCCAATTCCTCTTCGAGGTCGAACCACATATCCATCGCGTTTTGAGCCAGCAGTCCGAAGCCCAGCCGGTTCACGATCCAGCAGAGGCAGCCGTACACCATCCGGCCCAGTTCACGGGGAACATCGCTCAGTGAGACTTGCGTGAAACGGAAACCGGACCATAACAGGAGCCGGAACTCGCTATCCCGGCGTTCCAGCGCCATGCCGAGCGATTCAAAATCACCGTGAGACCGATCGGTCCCGGCAATGGCGCGGGCCTGGGCTTCGAGATGGGCCGCGATGCGGCCAAGGGACTCCCGATGCAGCCGGTAGACGTTCTGCCAGCCTCCCGAAACGGCGCGGTCGATATCGCATTCCGAGACCACACCCATTTCGTGGGCCAGCAGAATGAGGCTGGCGATGCCGGGGCGGTGCTCATCGAAATAGGCCCTGGCCCGCCGTTCCCGAACTTCTTCCAGCAATCCATCCAGCGCGACGCCGAGCCGGGGCGGTGTGAACAGGCTCAGACTAGGGGCAGACGGGCCGGATCGATGCCCGTAAGCGCCTGCCGCCTGGGTTTCGGCGGGTTCAGAGTGAATCGATAGCATGTCTCGTCGTCCTCGTGCTTGCCGTTCTCTCGGTCCGGGGGAGGTTCGCTCCCCCATCGGCGGAGGATGGCCAACCCGCTCTTGTCAGCCTTTGGTCTTGACGGGTTCGAGCTTGGCGGCATAGTGCAATTCCTCACCAACCAGTTGAGGCTCTGCGAGTTCGGCCTGGGCCAGATGCGGATAGGATGGGGCATATAAGCGCAATGCTTCGATGGGCGAGAGATCGGGCGCGGGGTCCGCCAGCCGGACCGAGCCCATCTTGAAAACCCGAACGGGGCGAATAACGGTGGGATTTGCTGTGCTCATAGTGGCCTCAAAAAAGCGATTTGTCGGTAACGGATACGTTCACCGCACTCTCGGCAGGCGCGGAGGCGGCGGACTCGTCGGTCGAACGAGTGCCAGACCGTGCTTGGGCGGCGGGAGTCGCCTTATCGGCGGCAACGCGGGCCTGTTTACCGGCTTCCTTGATGCGGCCCAAGGCGTTTTTCAGATCGCCGTGAGCCGCTTCGCGAACTCCGGCGAATTCCGCCAGGGAACGCGGAAAGTCCCGGTCCAGCAACGCCGCACTGGTTACCACGTACAGCGGCATGGACAGCACGGCTCGCAAGGACTGGACGTGTTCCGGGGTCTTGTCGTCAGCCACGCCTTGTAGCACCGGCTGCACCAGGACGCTCAACTGGTCGCCCTTGCGGGCGACCGTGAACTGGATGCGCTCGTCGTGCCTGAGCATTTGGGCAAAAGTTTCAAAAATCATCGGCGGATTCCTCGGGGTCTTCGGTGTATTCGAATTCGGAGGGTGCTTGGTCTTCGCATTCCAGGCCAAGCGGTCGAGATTCTTCGGTCTGGGCGCTGGCCACCGCGGTCACCGGCATCGTGGCCGTCGCCGTCTGCTCGCTCGAAGTCTTACTCTTATCGTCTCCCAGGTATCCCGAAACGCAACTCGGCACGAAGCCGCCGAAATCGAACCCGCACCCGAAAACCTCGTCGAGAATTTCGCTGGTCTTTTTCTTTATCAACGTAGGGAACTTGGTCTTCTCGTCACGCGACTCGTAATACTCCACGAATCGCTCGTTCCTATCATTGACCGCTTCGCGCAGCACCACCTCCATGCCGGATTTGGTAAAGGCCGCAAGAAAATCCCTCTCAAGCACGAAGTGGTCGCTCAGATCGATCCCGGCGTGCTTGACCAGCGCCGCCGCGCCTCGGGCAAAAGGCTTGTTGTTGAAGGACGAAGTCTTTTCGTGCCGGCTCAACAAATGAACCAAGAGCCGATGGTGAAACGCCACGAGTTCTCCGGGTTCGAGCGGGTACACGGCGTTGACGAAAGCGTCGAGATTCGTAAGGTGCAATGCCTTGTCCTGAATGGCGTCGGGCAGCAGTGTGCTCGGGGCGCTGGCCGCGAGGAATCGGTACAGGGCAAACGTGTCGAGGCATAGAACGGCTCTTGGGTCGTCCGGCGCGATCTTCGCGCTCAGGGTGCGATAAAACGTTTCGATCGCCTCGACGACTTTGCCCGGCAACGCCGAGGCACTGGCGGCTTTCGCCTTGGGATTGCCCGAGTCGGCTGTACCGCTTGCGGCGGTTGCGCCTTTCGCGATACGGCCCGTTGTTCTCGACGGCATCCCGGACTGATCTTGCCTTCGAACCTGCGTGGCCACACTCGAAGTCGCCCGGTACTCATCCACTTTTTTCTGGTGGCAGCCGAGGTCAAAACAGCAATCCTCCTTGACCTCGCCCAGGCGATCAGGAGATGTCATGAGCAGTGCCCCATAATGGGCGCATTGGCGGCATCCGCGCTCGAACTGGTGTTTCCCGACGCCCTGGGGACCTTGCTGGCAAAGGATCGTATAGGAATTCGGCGGACGCTCGGTGTCGAGGTAGACGACCGCGTACTGTTCGGACAGAGTGCGTTTTTTCTCGTCGAGAGCAGACTGACTTTTGGCCTGGAAGCACTCGCGGTTCGCGCATTTGCCGGACGCTATGTGCTCTTCGAACAAGCTCGCCTGCATCGTCGAGTTATGGGGACAGTTGGCGCACCCGGAAATGTCAAAGATGGCCTTGGAGAGGTCAAGGGCAAACGCCGCCAGCCGGTCCCTAAGATCGGCAACCGAATATCCATGCTCAATGATCTTCGCTAGCGTCGCGGTCTGGAAGTCGCGCGGCAGTTGCGATAGGAGTTCCGCGTGTCCAAGCTTGATCTTGCGTTGGGCCAAAGCCTCTAGTACCTCAGGGTCTGCATGAAGTAGGAGCAGACGGGATTCAAACTTCTTTTGGCTCCATCCCAGAAGTCGCATCGCTTCCTGGCGATCGTTGCCGCAGCCCATAAGCACCGTTCGGGCCGCCTCGGCTTCTTCCGCAGGCGACATATTCGCCCTTTGCGTGTTCTCGATGGTGGCGACCACCATCGCCTCGTGGTCAGTCAGATCGCGAACGGCAGCGGGAATCAAGACGAGATTGGCATCTTTGGCAGCGCGGTAACGCCGTTCTCCGGCGACAATCCAGTAGTTGTCGGGGCGATCTGGAATAGGACGCACCACAACGGGCTGGAGGACGCCATTCTGCCGGACCGATTCGGTCAATTCGCGGTACTCCGCGTCGTCGAAGAGCTTACGAGGATTGAAACCCGGTTGAACGTGGACTCGGTCAAGAGGGAGGTAACGTAGAAATTTGTTTTCGGTCTCGGTTTGCACGATCTTGTCTCCGTAGTACAAGTCCCATAAATGCAGCAGCGTGAAAAACCACGGAGTCAGAATCTCAGGGAAGTGCGGATATGCAAGCCGAAAGAGGAAGTTTGCGGATTAATATCGCAACCCGGTTTACCGCGTCCGGATTGCGATTACCGAACGACCGGGCTGGTTACGGTGTCGAGCCCTTGGTCGGGACCGGTGTTGTACGTTGGAGCAGCCGAGCTACAGGGTGTCGTCCAGACGCTAAAAAGCGAAAAAGCCTGTCCGACCACGACAGCCAACTTTCGACGACAAGCGTCGGTACGTTTTGTGCCGGCGTTGTGCTGATATCCATACGTGCCTTTGTATAGGCAAGGCTAACTAATAGTGCAGCCGTCCTCCAAGAAGCCGGATGATGATCTTCAAAGCACGGAAAATGACCTTGGTCAGCGGGATAATCAAGTGACCGGAATTAAGAAAGGGTTATAAACTTTGATCATCAACCCCCTTTAACCACCCGCCGGATGGGTCTTCCGACCGGGTGAAGTGGTGTCCCTACCAAGATAAGGAGCATGACCCATGAACGTTCCCCTGACTGGGGGTGCCAGTATTTCCGCGCGCACCCGAACGCCATCTATCTGGCTTTCCCGGCTCGCGGAATTACTCGTTGCCGCACTTTCGACGGACGATTCAGAACCGGTTGGCTTCGCCCGCTATAGCGGGCAACGTCAACGTATCCGGTTCAACCTAGCCACAGTGCTTCGCCGCTTATATCAGTTTCCTGAGTTCAAGGATGATTTTGCGCATGGCAGCGACACTGGCTTCCTGTTTGATCTTGAATCGCCTCCCAGAGGAACGACCAGCAAGATGGGCGGGCGGCTCCTACCGGGCTCGGAGGCCAAAACGACAGCCGCCCTGGAAAGACTTCACCAGGCGATCGCACGTGAGATCGACACCGTATTGCAGTCGGCACCGCTGCAATCCCTTGTCATTCCATCATCCAACCAGGCGTTGGAGTTATTCGCTCGGAATCTGAATGTCCCGCTGTATCCTTCGCCAGGCATCGCGGCCGTGGTGCCGGTCGGCTTCGCCGCTCCAAGCCGCAAAGCAGCCGAACAGGAAAAAGACGTCGCGAGGGTATTGTCAGCAATTGAAACGGTGGATGGTCGGGACTGGTTGGAACGTCTCCTAAAAGGCATCGAAAATTATTTGCGCCATGAGGACCTGGATAACGACGAAATCCAGCCCATTCTTGCCAGCATCCGTATGCAGCGTGGCCAGCCGGGGAGTCAAATCCAGCGCTTTCTCGATTTCCTGGATGATGACGCGTTAGCAAGGGTTCGCCTTCAGGTCACCTTCAAATCGATGGCGTCTATCGCGACCCGAAGTTCGGATCCCTCCCTGAAGGCCTACGTCGACCGGGTGCTCGCGTGTTTCCGGACCTACGCCAGTACGGCCGGACGAACACTCCCGCTCGATGTCAGTACGGTGTATGGGCAACGCAGCTGCACCGATTTGTCGGACCACCTGCGCAAAGCGCTGTTTTATAGCTGCCTCCCGGTTTGGGCGGAGTGGGCCGTGCAAATTTTCGAGGCTCGTACCGATCCCGAACACGGTTTTGCGACCCGGCGAGAGGTCTCCTACCGATTCCGCGTCAACGGCAAAAGCCCCGATTCCGGCAAAAGTGCCTTCGCGGCTCGGCTGGACCGAATTGAAGAACGCCTGGTGGAAGACCCTGTAATCAACGGCCATACCGGACGCCATATCGCCGAACTCGTGTTTCTGTACCTGGTCATTCCAAGTTCGCTTGATTCACCCGGCAGCGAAGACATCGAGACGGAAGCTGACGGCATTGCACGGGCCTTGAAAACCGACCCGCTCGGAACGGTCAAAGAACTCATCGCCAAGCTGCGCCTTCGGGAACCTGTGATGGAACGCATCGCGGAATCGCTCATCAAGGTGCTTCAAACGAAATCCGCCAAATTGGTCGAGGATGCGAATCGAATCGCGGACAAGTTCTATGTCGCCGTGCACAAGAGGATCGTCGACTGGGCCGTCGTTCGGACCATGGCCTCACACAACACGGAAATCTTGGTCAAGAATGACCAAGGCCATGACCACATTGCCTGGTTCCAGCACCTCGTCGTTACTGACAACCTGGCGGAAGTGCCGGGTTCCTTGGCTTCGTATGCGGTCGAAACGCACCTGATGGAGCGTTCGATAACGCCTGTGGGATTCCGGCACGAAATCCGGATGTCCCGCGATCTCACCCAACCGGTTTTACCGGTACGGTTCGTCCCGCTCAAGGAGGAAAAGGACGCGGCGGGCATCAAGCAATGGCGGCTAGCGGATACGGTGTCCACGAGCTTCGACACGGGCCGTGGCATCGATATCGAGTACGACGTCCGCTCATTGAGCCTTTCCAAGGGGGCGAAAGATCAGGACAAAGCGACTCGTGAGCAGCTTCGTACAGCCGGCTGCGCTGCGTTCACGCTGTTGAGCTACATCGTACTATTGGAACTTGCACGCCGCGCTCAGTCCATCGAGGGTCGGCAACGTCCAGCGATGTATCTAGTGCGCCTGCAACCTGGCGGGAAAGAATCCGACGCCACGGATGGGAATGCCGCCGTCTATGCCGCCTGTCAGGCCATCGAGCAGGCCCTGTCTCGGGAGCTCTTGGTCAAGATGCAGGGGTTCCACACCCAAGGAAAAGCCGAAACCATCCGCTATCGAAAGACGAATTCGTTGATGGCGATGCAGGGTCGCTTCCCGATCGTCACCACGGCGGGCGGCAGCCTGGAAAAGGTTGCGGTGCTTTCCTACGTGACCCGACCTTGCGATTCCCATCCGCTCTATCCGGATGCCGAAGGCTTTCTGTTCGTCTCCCGCAGCTATTACGGCGTCCGCCGGAAAGACGGTATGGCGATTTACGTCGGCCGGATGAACTCGCGCCTGGTCGAAAACCGCCGGGCTTTCCGCGAGCCGCAACTGATTCTCGAAGAAATTGCCCGGCTTCGAGAGCAGGAGTTTCGACATATCGTGCTGCTTTCGCATCACTTCGGCAACCGGCACATTGGCCGAGCCGCCGAGCGGCACGCCCCCCACGGCACGCATGAGTTCCTGGAATCCGCCGCCACAAAATTCCCCGATGTGTTCCTATACCCTCTCCGCCGGGACGTTTTTCCGGCGACCCGGCTGCATACAAGGGGCTCCAACGAGAGCGCCTTCGAGGTCGTAACTTTTGCCGATCACCAGCGGATGTACGAGGAATCCGAGCGGGAACTGATCCGCGGGCTGCAGCCGGTCTACACCTTCGCCACCTTGGCCGTAGTGACCGAAGAAGGTCGGCCGCAGTCCGGATTTTGCACGTATTTCTTCGACATCGAACAGCGTCTTTCCAACATCGAATGGAGTGAAGCGATCCGCCAAAACATCCTGGGTACGACACCCGAAGGCGAAGCGGTTCGCGCCTCCATCTTGGGTGTACTGAGGGGACTGCACTATTTGGAAAGCGAGCGAGCGGCCACCAAGCAGCAAGTACTGCCGGTGCTCGATCCCTTCGGGTGGGCGACGCCAGCGACCAATGCGGCCGCGGGCGAGTTGGAAGTGATGAGCCGGCGCGGCAAGGGCTCCGTCCTTCTGTCCTTTCCGGCGCTTTTGGCGCATGTCACAAAGGTGCTGCACAAGGACAAAACCGAATGGAGGAGTTGACCTTTCAGCAACAGGCCGTCATTTGGGGGCAGGCCTACGAAATCTTCGTCAAACGCGGCGTACTGGGCTGCCTGACAGATCACGGCTTGGTTTCTCTCGACGACCCGCATCTTAAGCCTTGGCGGGAAACGAGAACCTCGGAGGTATACAAAGCCGTGGTTCGGGCGCTTCAAGTCGTTGACGAGACGCTCAAGGAACACATCCACGCGGCGCTCCAACATCTGGCGACGGTTACCTATGGGCTCGGCTACACCGCAATGCGGGAATACCTCCGGAAACTCCGCCAGCCGCTTGCCAACCAGGCGCTTACCCGGCGCGCACTCTGGTGTCCCTTGACGCTTCCGAGCCAGAAAGATTTCGACGCCGAACGAGAGCGGTCCTGTGCCGAAATTCACCGATTGCTCGGCTTAAAGGGGCCGGTTGACCCGGCCTTGGCGGATAAGGGCCGACCGGCGCGCGCCGATTTCCTCCTGTGGCTGTCAGGTACCCACAAGGAGGACCATATCCTGGTCCAGGAATACTCCTACGATTGTCCCGCCACACTGGAAGACTTTAGCGAGGAGACGGCGCACCTCGAAGAACTGCTGCGCTACCGCCGGTACGTGGACTCACGCGGCGTATTTGCGCGAGTTTCCGCGGAAGTCGAGGAAGAGCGCTTCGAGCTGTCCGACGATATCAAGGCTCATCTCGGCGCGTTCACATCCGACAACAAGCCGTTCTACAAGCTATGCCAGGCCGCAAGTTATGCCGAGTCCACCGTACAGGTATTGGAACGCTACGGCTTGTTGGTCAAACCGTGCGTCGTCCGGGCGCTCGCCATCACCCCCAACGGCCTGGAAAGTCTCGCCGCGCGTTATTTGCCCGGCGGGGTGAAGGATCCGCGCTTTGCTTTGATGCAACAGCTGGGAACGGCCTATCGTAAGGCGGTGAAGCGACAGGATGATGACGAAGCGGGGCTCACCCAGGAAGTCGACGCGGTTTTTCGTCAGATTCTCAGTCGTTTGCCTAAGAGCCTCAAATCCGGTCTAAAAGGCCTGCGCGAAATTCCAACGCCGGGCACGGATTACCGATTCGAATTCGAGGAAAAAGTGCCGGAATTTGCGAATCCAATGCAGAGGTATTCCACGGACGAAGCGCTGGCCTTAGTGGAGGAAAGTCCCGAGATCAATGATTACTTCGGCGGTTCGGCAAAGAATGCGATTACACGGGCGCTGGAGGACTTGCGCACCGGCGAGATAACCGTGGCGCTCCGCGACCTGCACGCGGCCGCCATCGTCGCGGGTCTCGGCGCAGCCAAACGGGGCAAGCTCAATGTCATCGGGCTCGAAGGCAATCCGGGGATTGGTAAAACCACTGCGGTGACTCGGTACCTCGCCCAACAGTCATCCGGCTATTTCTTTCTCTACGTCAGCCCGCGCGTTGTCATCAACCGTGATGTGACGGAAAAACTTGCGAGGAAGGACGGAGCCCCGTCCGGTATCCTGACGATCACGACCAACGCCCAAATCATTTCTGCCGCACCCCGATACCATCGTTCACAGGTCGAGCAGGGGTTGGATGGGGAGCGCCGTATCGACGGCGCCGTCGTGGTCGACGGCGTGAAAAATCTAAACGTTCCACGGAACAGCATCCTGTTCCTTTCGCCCGAGCAAGAGCACGAGATCGAGGCGAAGCACGCCGGATCCCGGTTGGGTAAGACGACACTGTCCGAACATGAAGATCAGGTCGAAGAGCGGCCGCTGCTCGGCGTGCTGTCCGCGATGTCCTTAACGACCCGGGAACTTCTGGCCCAAAACCCAGAGGTCAATCGCGTGGTTCTGACGGCAGCGCTCCAAGGATTCCGCGAGAAGGCAAACAGGCGCAACACGATCCAGTCGCTTTCTCAGCTCTTCCGCGAATCGGTCGCAAGGCGCGCCGGCATCGAAGAGCGCCGCCGCGTTGCCCAGCGGATGCCGACGGTCGTCGTGATGGTCGATGAGCTCGCGGGCGACGGGGCCGGCGCGCCGTTCGTCCATGCGGTTGCCCGTTGGCTGAAGGACGAATTCATTGAGCCTTTCGAGGCAGGAGAGTCGCCCTTTACGGTCATCCTCGTCATATCCGATGCCTCTCTCGGCAACGAGCTGGTCCTCGACCGCTATCTGAATGCGGGCGACAGGGCGCCGGGCAAAATCCTCATTTCCAAATCACGGGGCCGTAAGCCTTTTGCGCTAGCCGTCACCAAAGTGGCGATCGACGCCGGCAAGCCTAAAGTCCTGCATGTCATGACCAACAGCTACCCGGCCAGCGAGCTGACCGTTCGTTACCGAGTCAACCTGTCAACCGTTCGCCTGATCGAAAAACAGCCCGGTCTGCTTGAAACACCCCGGCAGGCTGTCCGCCGTGTTGCGGAGGAGGCGCTTTTTGAGAATGCCGCTCAAGAAATTCGGAACGCCGTTGCCGGAGGCGCCAAGCAGGTCATCTATTTCGCGCAGGACAAGCTTTTCCTGCGGTCGCTCCGAAATACGCTCACGCAGGACACCGAGCTCGGCTTGAACGAACACAACGTCCAGATTCTCGATTCATCGATTCCGGGATCCCGACGCAAGAAACTGGTAGAGGAGAAAACCCGCGACAGCATCAAGGTATTCTTGATGACGTCGTCAGGGGCGCGGGGAGTTTCATTCCCGAAGACCGACTGGATCATCGCGGCCGTACCGCGCTTCAATGTCGAGGCCGCATTGATGGAAATCGCACAGCTCATCTATCGTGGTCGGGGGAAGTACCATGATGAAGAGGGCAATGAAATTCCCGGGGACTCGGTCCCTCGGAGGCTCGTCATGCTGGTCGACGACTTCCTGGTGCACGGGGAAACGTTGGACAAACGGCAATGGCTCCGCCAGTCACTGGATCTCATGACCTTGCTGGTCATGCTGCGTGCCACGATCTTTACCCGGATCACTGGTGATGCTGGCCTGAACCAAAATCTGGCCTTGGTGCCGGTCGGAAGCGTCGGTTTGGAGGAATTGTTGAACCTGATGTCCCAGTACGTGTTGGAGTTTTTGGCGGAGGCGGATACCTACGTAAAAGGGGAGGGAAATTCGGAACTGGCTGGGCTCGTCGGTTCAGCCAGAAACCACTGCTACGACCTGTTTGCACGGTTTCGTCTGCAAGCCACCGCTTGCAAGAACGCGGATGGCGCCTCCTTTGTGAAAAGCGAGGACGCCCGTGAGTTCTTTGACCAAGCCAGTACAGCCCTTGCCCCGCTTCTGCCCGATGCCGAGGGGAGGCCTCGCTTGCCGGCGCATATCTATTTCGCCGGCCCGTTGGTGCTCGAACACTGGGCAGATTTCGACAAACGCGAGCTGTTTTCATTTGAAGGGCAGCTGACCAATGTCGAGCAGATGACCCGCCGACTGTACTGGGAACTGAAGAGTATCGATGAGACTGATGCTTTGCCGAGCAGCCTGAGAGTCCCTGCGGCCAACCTTCTCCGTCTCCTTGCCCGTGAGAAGCCAGATGCCGCAATCGAGTTCAACACGCTGAAGGAGCTGAAATCGCCTGATACCTGGGTAGCTCTACCGGCGGGTTACGTTCAGTTTGTTCGACCGTCCCGAGCGCATGACGACAAGCCGAAGGCCGTGGAAGAGCCGGAATTGTGGCGGAATGGCCTTGGCCGGGCACTTTCTGCCAGTAATGCCGTGATGCCAGCGATACCTCGCTACGAAGCGATGCCTTGGGCGGCAGGTGTGGGTCAGACCAATCCTCTGAAATTCGATATGGTTTTCGACGACCGTTACTTCATGGCATCGAGCGAGTTGAACCTCCTCAATATGCTGCTTTTGTCAGAGGGTACCGCGTGAAGCTTGATGGGGATCAGGTGCGTTAAGAAATCCCGAGCCCCCTAGTTTGTCATGACGCTGGACGGCTTAGCGGTACTGAAATAGATCGTCTCGAAAACAGCCGTTTGCTCATCCGAGCGGCACAGTTTACCGGGCATTGGCATTTAGGCCGCGACTGTTAGAGATGCAGGGACATACATACTGGCGAGCCACCCGTTCATGGTTTTCTTCGGTTTCTGCCTGCGTTGTTGCATTTTTCCGTAACGACATGGCTAAGGAACCTCTGAAAAATTCATTGTGGTACGCTGGTCTCACCGGTCTTGTGGAATGAACCGATGAAGCAGACGACTTTTGCCTCGCTGAGCTACGACGCCAAGAAGAAAAAGACCCGCCGGGAAGTGTTCCTGGCCGAGATGGAGCAGGTGGTTCCGTGGCTGGAATTGCTGGCGGTGATCGAGCCGTTCTATCCCACGGCCGGCCGGCGTGGACGCCCCCCAATGCCGCTGCCGACGATGCTTCGAATCTATTTCCTTCAGCAGTGGTATGGTCTGTCCGATCCGGCCGCCGAGGAGGCCCTATACGAGATCGAGTCCATGCGCCGGTTTGCCGGCGTGGAACTGAGCGAGGATGCCATTCCCGACGAAACGACGATTCTCCACTTCCGCCGCCTCCTGGAGCAGCACGATCTGACGGCCCAGCTGATGAACACGATTAATGATGTATTGGAAGAGAAGGGACTGCTGCTTAAGGGCGGCACGATGGTCGATGCCACGATCATTCATGCAGCGCCTTCGACGAAAAACAAAGGGAAAGCTCGGGACCCGGAGATGCATCAGACGAAGAAAGGGAACCAGTGGTTTTTCGGCATGAAGGTGCACGTGGGGGCGGACGTGAACAGCGGGTTGGCGCATACGGTTTCGGTGACGCCGGCCAACGCCTCCGACCTCAGCCAATTGCCGGACCTGCTTCGCGAGGACGATCGGGCGGTGTTCGGGGACCGGGGCTATGTGGACAATCGGCTGAAGCGGGCCGCACGGGCGGCCGGCGTGTTCTGGGGAATCAACTTGAAGGCGCCGCCGCAGCGTGCGCTGGGAGCGGGACAGAAAGCCAGGAACCGGCGCTTGTCTTCGGTGCGAAGCCGGGTCGAGCACTTGTTCCGGATCATCAAACGGCAGTTCGGGTATGTGAAGGTGCGCTACCGGGGCTTGGCCAAGAATGCCGCTCAGGTGTTCGCGCTGGTCGGGCTGGCGAACCTCTACCTCAAGCGGCGAGCCTTGCTCGCCTGAGGGGGAGATCTGTCCGGTGGATGCTAGATGGCCCTCGGATTGCCATGTCCTCAAGGTAAACCGTGAGCAAATCTCCCAAAGGCGCTTTTAGATCCGTCTTTGAATGACTGTGAGTACCGCTTTTGCCATCTCCGGATTTGTTCAGAGCTTCCCTAATGCCGCAGCCGCGCCCACAGTACCCGAATTATCATCATCGAAGCGTCGTCCGGATCTATGGACAAGTAACTATCCGCGGCATCTCCGTATTTGATCCCTTGGCAGTTCATCAGCAGGTCGCTATTGTCATGCCACAGGCTAAATTCGTTTCGAATCCGCATACCAGGACCGAAATGCAGGCCGATCAAATCGCCCTCGGTCAGCGCCGCGATTTCCTCCTTTTCGGTATGGCTCAGCATGCGCGCCAATCGGTCTACCGCTTCGTTGAGGGTGCGCGGCCAGTCCTGGCCGGAGCCGGCTGGATCTGTGGGCGTGGATGGTTTCTTGACATCCTCCCCTTCCTGAAGGAAGGGGATTCCTACGGCGCTCAGGCGCGGCATTGAGCCGCTCCTGAGTCGCTTCGGTGGGTTCCTGCTGCTGGCGACCTTGCTGCATCGCTCACTTCACAGGCGCAACGGGCGTGTCCCGCCCTGAGAATGTTGATCGCGCCGACCACATCAGCGTTTTCCTCGAAACCGCATTCCACGCAGGCGAACTTCGCCTGACTGGTGCGGTTGTCCGCCGACACATGCCCGCAGGCCGGGCACGTCCTGCTCGTATTCTGCGGCGGCACGACGATGAGATGTCCACCGTTCCACGCCAGCTTGTAATCCAGTTGGCGGCGGAACTCGAACCAGCCTTGGTCGAGGATGGATTTGTTCAAGCCGGACTTGGCCCGAACATTCTTTCCAGGCTGCTCGGTCGTGCCTGCCGCCGACCTGGACATGTTCCGCACCTGCAAGTCCTCGATACACACCATCGCGTGGTTTTGGCTGATCGTGGTCGTGACCTTGTGCAGGTAGTCGCGCCGGGCGTTGCCGATACGGGCGTGAATTTTCTGGACGCGGGCCTTCGCCTTCTTCCAGTTGTTGCTGAACTTCGTCTTACGGCTCATCGCCTGCTGCGCTTTGCGCAAGGCAGTTTCGTGCCGCTTGAAACTGTTGAGCGGCGCAAAGAACGTGCCATCCGAGAGCGTGGCTAACCGGGCCACGCCCATGTCGATGCCGACCGCTGAGGTGGATTGTGGCATGGGTTGCTCGACCTCGCGGGAAGTACAGATCGACACGAACCACTTGCCGCCCGACAGGCTGACGGTGACGTTCTTGACCGCACCCAGAACCTCCCGGCTGTTGCGGTAGCGCAGCCAGCCGAGCTTGGGTAGGAAGATACGGCTGTTGGCCTGATCGAGCTTGATTTGCTTGGGGTCGGGGTAGCGGAAGCTGTCGTGCTGGCCTTTCTTCTTGAAACGCGGGAAGTCGGCCTGCTTGGCGAAGAAGTTGGCGTAGGCGCGCTCCAAATCCTTGAGCGTCTGTTGCAGTGGATGCACAGGCGCATCAGAGAGCCACGGCGTTTCCGTGCCATTGCGCCATTCGGTGAGCAGCTTGCACAGCCCGGCGTAGCCGAGCTTCTTCTCACCGCGCTCGTAGCGCGCCTTCTGCAACGCCAGCGCCTTGTTGAACACGAAGCGGCACGAACCGGCGAAGCGGCGCATGTTGCGCTGCTGTTCGCCGTTCGGCATGAGTTCGTATTTGAAGGCTTGGAGACGTTGCATGCGTATAGTATAGTTTGGTCTATGAGCAAGAACAACGATATTAGGCACGGACGGCACTGCGTCTTCCTGATGCATGTGCATTTGGTCTTTGTGACCAAATATCGCCGCGAAGTGTTCACCAAGAAAATCCTCGATGACCTGCACGGGATATTCGCCAGCGTCTGTGCCGACTTCGAGGCGGAACTGGTTGAGTTCGACGGTGAGGACGATCACGTCCACCTGCTTGTGAACTACCCGCCCAAGGTCGCCGTCTCGGCGCTGGTGAACAGCCTGAAGGGCGTGTCCAGTCGTATGATCCGCAAAAAGAACTACCCGAGCATCCACAAGAAGCTGTGGGGCGGTGCCCTGTGGTCGCCGTCCTACTTCGCTGGCAGTTGCGGCGGTGCACCCATCGATATCATCCGCCAGTACATCGAACAGCAACAGACGCCACACTGACCGCCCAAAGGACGCCTACGGCGTCCGCGCTATCCTTCCCCGGCCTAAAGGCCGAGGCTTGTCGCGCACCGGGTCATTGCGGCAATGTTCTCCTATCGGTTGTCTGCTTTTGCTTATGGCGTTGGCGTCGGTACTCCCGCATCCAGTCGAGATACTCCCGGTGCCGGGCGGGATTCGCTTTGAGCTCCTGCCGCCAGCGCTGCCGGTAGGCTCGCCCGTACCGCCGCATCCGTTCCAGCCAGGGCTCCCGCTGTTCGAGTGTCATCGCATCCAATCGCGCTCGGCGCCTAGCCTGAATCTCGGCCGCATGCTTGGCGTAGTAGTTCCGCTGCCGGGCCAGAACAGTTTCGCGACAGGCGGGGTCGGTTTTGATTCGGGCTTTCCGCCGCTCCTGGGCCGCTTTGGTCTGTTCCGCAAGCCGTGCGGCGAAAACCGGATCGGCCTTGGCCCGCGCCTTTACCCGTGCGGCTCGGCGCTTGTTCAGGTCCGGATTGCGGGCCACCCGGCGGTGATAGCTGGCGTTCTGGATTTGCTTGCGGCGCGCTTTCGCGCAGGCCTCGGAACAGGTCTCGCGGGTCAGCGAGCCTTGCCGGACAACTTCCCCGCAGATGACGCAACGCGGCCGCCGGCATTCCGGGCAGGCGGTGACGGCATGGCGGGAACTGATTGAAGCTCGATGTGGAAACCGGTTTTGCGGCACGGTAATCTCGGTGCCGCAGTCGCACCGGCAGAGCCAGGCGGTTTGCTCGTGTCCGAATTTCAGCCGGCCGTTGGGTCTCAACACGGTGAGTTGACCATATCGACATCCGGCAAGGTCAAGCAGCGCGGGCATGGCAGGGATTTTGTCTCCTTGATCAGAATCATCCAAGCTTTGGGATTATTGTAGGCTCTTTGAAATTATGCTGGGTCTCCTCTGATAGAGTTCGAGATTTCCTTTATTGTGATGACCATCGACTATCCAGACCAGAAAAAGGGTGTGATTTGCCGCTGCAGCGGGACGACGACGGGACAGATCAGGCGACTTGTCGATAAGTGCGTCAACGACCTGGACAGCCTATCGAGAGCGACCGGCGCGTGTTCAGGTTGCGGGGCCTGCGATTCCGACATTCTGGCCTTGCTAGCCGAATACACTTCGTCTGTTTCGCACAGTGCCCGATAGCCTTGCGCTGTTTTGCCCCAGAAGACCGCTCACACTGTCGATACGGGATTCCCGCGCGCTCACGAGACCCCTGGCGGCTGCTGCTCGGATTCGCCGACCCGGCCTATCCGTAACAGGTGACTGCCACGGATGAGGGGAGGGTATACGCACGACTCGGCCCTTATCTGGATCGGTTCGCGAGCGCTATCGAAACCGCAAGCTGGCGGTCGCCGGATAAATTTCGTGCAGGAAGCAATAAAGACCGATGATCAGGGCGGCCATCGCAGCGATGAAGAGAATCGCGATGGCGCTCGAAACATCCAGGCTTAGAAAGGCGCCGACGAACAGAATGACAATCAGCGTGCAGATGAGTAGCGCACAGGCGGTACAGAGGCTGATGGCCCAGTACGCCACGCGGGCGCTGAGGACTGACGTAGCGCGCCGATGCCGGTCAGGAGAAAGACCGGCGCCACCGCAAGTTGTATGACATGAGCGATATCGGTGGCTTGCATGGTCAGCCTCACTGAAACAATGGTCGGATAAAAGGACGATTCGGCGGAAGACCGCGCATTATGAGCGTGATCCCCTTCTTCAGGAAGGTAGCAAGCTGCGCTCACACCACACACGGGATCAGCGCCGCAATCTGGCCCACAGCTCCCGGATAATCACGGTTGACGCGTCCTCGGGATTGAGGGCGCCGCAGGACACCATCAGCGCCTTGTTCCCGCGCCAAAGACCAAACACCTTCCGGACATAAGCCCCCAAACTGAAGTGGACGATGATGGCATCCGCGTCGGGCGCTGCGGCAATTTTGTCTTTTTCAGTCTGACTCAACAGGACGATCAACTGGTCTACGGCTTCTTGAAGGGTGCGAGGCCATTCTTGATCGGCCTTTGAATCGGACGACTGTAACGGATTGTTCATTTTCTTTACAGAGAACGTAAGCTGGTGGAAATCAAGTCAAAAGCGCGAATGTTGACGGTCTAGCCACAAAGTTGTCCACAGAAATTGTGGATAAGCTTAGGTGTTTGCTGCGTCCAGACGTGCTTACCAGACTGTTGAGAGGATTTTAGACCGTGCGTAAAATCGATTTATTAATAATACGGTTGCAAAGCCCATGAAAGCCATTACCGCGAACGATCTAAAATCGAAGGGCGTCTCCGCCTTGGAAGCCGCTTTGGAAGACCAGGACGAAGCCATCATCAGTGTGCGGGGCAAGCCGCGCTTTGTGGTTATGGACATCGAGCATTACGAGCGGCTGCGCGAGGCGGAAATTCATTCCGCCTGGCAAGAGGCGCGTGTAGCCATCGATCAAGGCGACTATGTAGAAGCCACCGCCGAGGAGCACATCGCGCGCTTGCAAAAGGAATTGGACGAGAATGCCCTATAAACTGATATTCCCTGGTTCTTACCAGAAAAGAGAAAAGGCATTCCTCAAAAAGCACCCGGACCTTCGGGAACGCTACTTCAAAACCCTATTACTGCTGGAGCAGAATCCGATGCACCCGTCCTTGCGCCTGCACCCGCTACAAGGGCGGCTGGCCGGCCTGCATTCGGTCTCGATCTCCCTACAATACCGCATCACGCTGGAATTGGAGATCAGGGAACAGGAAATTGTCTTCGTCGATGTCGGCAGCCACGGCGAAGTGTATTGAATCCATGGTCGGGGAACCATGGCACTTCGCAACATCTGTCACAGCGGCGATAGGTAGGTTGGACGCTATGGAAGATTGGGGCTACGGGGGAGGAGAGGGCGCAGCCAATGACTCGAACGGTTGGCTTTTGATATAGACGTTTTTGTTTTCACCGCCGGACTGGGACGACCTGGCCCTACTCCGCAGAAAATTTAAGAAGAACGAAGATTTCATGCGCTGTATTTCTATCCTGCCTCTGCTCCTTTGCGTTTCCCTTACCGCTTGTAACGGCGACCACCTCGCCAAAACAAAAGACCATGCGCCGGCGGCTCCGATTATCCAACTCCGGGCCGAGACTCCATCCACCGGCAAGGTGGTCCTTCCGCCCACCCAAATCAGCGATGAAGGCAAGCTGCTTCGCCTTGACTACGAAGGCTTCACCGTGTGGCTCGACTGCGAGCAACGAGGCGCGAGCCAATGACTTCAGGCTTGATCCCTACGTCCCGAAGGAGTGCCAGCAGACCAGCCCGAAAGGCTACGGCCACGGCTATGACCGAGGCCATCAAGTGCCAGCAAATCATCTCGACCATTCGCCGGTGGCGATCCAGCAGTCGAACTACATGAGCAATATCCTGCCGCAGGCCTCGCAGATGAACCGGGGGGGCATGGAAGCTGACCGAGGACATCGTCGAGTGCTACCGGGATATCGATGAACTGCTGGTGATCGGCGGTGTGATTTGGGGCAGCAACCTGGCCGATGATTACTTTATCAAGAGCCACGGCGTGAAAACACCGGATGCGTTCTGGAAAGTGGTGATCCGCGGCGATGGCAGAACGATCGCGTGGATCGTGCCGAATTCAAAGGAAGCTACAGCGAAAAGGCTGGACGACTACCTCGTGACGGTGGAGGAGATCGAGCAACTGACGGGGGAAATGCTGCCGGTCACCGGAGATGCGAGAACGACGAAGCCTGTGGGAAGTTGGGTCGTGCCGATCGGGTGTGATAAGGGCTAAGCCCCTCTCGCGGCGCAGCGCGTAAGCTCCAGAACGGAATCCTGCCTTTGAACGAATTTGCGAATTTTTTGTAAAGTGACTTTACACTATTGGGTTATACCGTATTACTTTACTTTATGCTGAATGCAGTGCAACCATGTACGCTGAGATCCTGCCGGTTTTAACATGAGCCCCAAAAAACCCGGCCGCAGGGTGCAAAGCCGGGTTTGTCCGCGTTGCCGTCAGATACGGTTTGGCCTCCGGTTGAAAACCGTGGCTGTCGTGATCGTTGAAAGTGCTGCATGGCGATATCGGCGCCGCCTTCTACAGACCAGCCAATCTCCGCCACGCGGACTTATCAGCTTCAGTCGTAGATGTTTCAAGAGATTCAGTTTCGGGGCTCTCCGCATCCGGTCCACTTGGGTCGGATTCCGCTTCGGCGGATGACGCATCGCCACCATCGCCGGGAGCGTTTGGTCCCTCCGGATCAAGGATCGCTTCGGGTTCAATCGCCAATCCGGAGTTTTCACGCGCCGCTTGGACTTCCTCGCCATGGCCCTTTGCATAGGCGGCCCGATGGGCGCGCCGTTCGATGGTAATGATGCGCCGACCGAGTCGCAGCAATCGCTGCTGCCATTGATAGTGCGCCTGTCCGCATTGCTTGTTGGTGAGCACACCGCAGAGCCAGAGGGCGTCCATAGCGATCATGAGTTCATCGAGCATTTGGATCAGCGCCACGAACTGGGAGACCTGGGGCGATACGATGCGCGCGTTAAAGTCCATGGGATGGGTGTAACGCGGCTTTTCGGTCACGCCGTTATCGGTGCACAGTTTTTCCATTCGGGACTTCTCGCGTTCCAGTTCGCTGGCACAGTCGCCGATCATCTTGCTGACGGTGCCTTCCACTGCATCGATCTCGGCTTCCTCCCCGATGATCCGGAGGATGACGTCGATAGCGTACAAGGATCGCACCAGCGTGGGAAAGACGCGGCGGACGACGCGCAACGCCTGTTCGCTATGAACCGTTATGGTACGTTCAAAAACCGGGCGACTGATCGCGGGAGGGGTTCGTTCAGCCATCGGCGTATTCCTCTGTGTGATTCTGTGGAATGAAGTCCTGGGGACGTCGCCCCGAGCGCCAAATCGACATATCCATGAGCATAACGTCGTTGGCCGAAGCCGGCGTTGCAATAAATGGCCGAAATCGGAACTTTGAGCGCGAAATCAGAAGGAACGCAGTGAGCGGATCAAAAATAGCGATGTGCCGCGCGAGGCGGTCACGCCATGGTAGCGGGAGTCGTTCGCGGGCAACCAACAAAAATCCGGCTGTGGGGTTCAACCTGGATCGACCGCCGGCAGATCAGCCTAATCTTGGCAGGCGATGACGGCCATCCCGTGGAATGGATGTCGTGACACGATTAGTGTTCGCGGCGTAAACTGATTTCGTCACAATTTCAGCCGACACGCGATGACACAAGGTGAAAAAGGGGTCGTCTCAGAAAACGGAAAAAATCGTACGCTAAGCCTGCGCTGAGGCAGGCACCCAGCGGTAGAGCGTCGGAACGGACACGCCGAGGTTCTTGGCCACGTCCTTGGGCGGGACGCCGCTGGCCAGCAACTTCTTGGCCGACTCGATCTTGCTGTCGGTCATCTTGGGCTTGCGACCACCCTTACGGCCTCGCTGATGCTGAGGAAGCTCGGCAGCTACCCGCGCCAGAACGGTCTGGCCGTGGCGCTGCGCGAGCTGGGGCGCATTGAGCGCACGCTGTTCATCCTGGACTGGCTGCAAAGCGTCGAGCTGCGCCGCCGCGTGCATGCCGGGCTGAACAAAGGCGAGGCCCGCAACGCGCTGGCCCGCGCTGTGTTCTTCAATCGTCTGGGTGAAATCCGCGACCGCAGCTTCGAGCAGCAACGCTACCGCGCCAGCGGCCTCAACCTGGTGACGGCGGCCATCGTGCTATGGAACACGGTCTATCTGGAGCGGGCGGCGAATGCCCTGCGTGGCCACAGCCAGACGGTCGATGATGCCCTGTTGCAGTACCTGTCGCCGCTGGGCTGGGAGCACATCAACCTGACCGGCGATTACCTCTGGCGCAGCAGCGCCAAGATCGGCGCGGGCAAGTTCAGGCCGCTACGACCGCTGCAACCGGCTTAGCGTACGATTTTTTCCGTTTTCTGAGACGACCCCAAGAGGCGGAAAACCAACCGGGCAACCTAGAGCGATGGCGCATTCTGAAAAAAATCTGCATGGAGCTGCCGGAAACCCCTGCGCCGGTATATGGCGCGGTGTTAATCAGCCCCCGCGAACAGTGCTATAAGGACATCGAAACGGATAAGAACGGATATTGGAAACCCACCAAAGAAGCGCTGGCCGAACGGGAGGCGCGGTGCCAAAAGCTGCGGGGGCCTGAGCCGGAACCGGCGAAAGCAGAGACACCGCCGAAGCCTTGGGCGGTGGACACCAAGGAATAAGATCAGGCTATTCCTAACTAACTCAAAGCCCCGCTTCGGCGGGGCTTTTTCATCATGCTACGCTGATTGAGTTATAGGACACGGAGCAAACCGATGATTAGCGATCATGCGATGGTTAGGCTGTCTGATTATCCCATCCTCGAAGAGCTGGCGCAGCGGCGCACGAAGGCCAAGCGGCTCGACCGTAGGGCCTGCCGCTACATCTATCAAACTGGCCTGTCGGAGATCGATCCCGCCCGGATCGGGGCGGCGGAGCGCCAGCTCATCGCCGAGCTGGGGATTAGCTGGCGCATGCGGGACGATGCATTACTGAGGCGGCTGGCCAGCACGTATATTGGGTGGAAAACGCCGGACGAGGCCATGGCTACGCCTGAGCGCATCATAGCCCAGGTCATGGACATAGGGGACTACGAGGATATTCAAGCACTGGCGGAGCACGTGGGGAATGACGTGCTGCGGGATGTTCTGACGCATGCCGAGGCGGGCTGGTTCAGTGAGCGATCCTGGCATTATTGGCATTACCGCCTGGGCCTGTCCAAACTCGAACAGGTGCCGCCGATGCCTAGCAGACAGATGGATTGAAACTAAACTGTTAGACATGGCATCGGATCAAAACATCTTCGAACCCTGGCAAGCCGATTACGACAAGGCCGCCTATCTCATGGGCGTTGCTGCTGTCACGCTTGTTATCAGTCCATTCCTGGGCGCTTTCAAGTCGTTGTCCGTCATAGGCGCTGTGCTCGCGTTTTTGTGTTCTATCCAGACCTGGCGAAAAGGCCAGCGTCGCGAACGCGGCATTCTCGTAGAACACGCCGCGATTGCGGCAGTTAAAGCGATCCTTCCGCCGAACTGGACGCTTCAAACGGACGTGTCAGCGGGCCGGGTCGGTAATATCGACATGCTTGTTTCGGTCGGCGAGAAAACGCAAATCGTCGTTGAGATAAAGAGCTATGACGGAATCCGGGAAAACGCCTATGGGTTTCTGGTGAAACGATCCGGCGCAAGGATTTTTAAAAACATTGTGGCCCAAGTGTGGAACCAGTGCGGGGCGGTCGGCTCAAAAAGCCCGGTGATTTGGGTCCCGACAGCGATAGAACAGCATTCGTTCAAAAGTCAAAAAGGCATAGTGGTAGTAAACGGCAACGCTCAAATGCTCCTAAACGCCTTGTATTGGGTTGACGAGAATGTGAAGCGCTCGTTTGAAATAAAGTTCGATGGCATCCCTCCGCAATGGCTGCGGGAAGATGTGAAGAACCATGGCTTTCGGTTTGATGGCATGGTGTGGCGTGGATGGGGGAGCAAGTTGGAAATGCAATCCCTTGCGAAGGCCGTTCTAGCCGAGGGCGGCATGATTCGTTGCTCTTAGCGGTTAGGCGCTGCAACCCGGAGTTTTCGCGGGCGCGAAAACGGGATATTTGAACCAAAATGATTAGAACAACCAGAAAAGGTGTTTATGTCTAAAAAACTTATTCGGGATTACGAACATACCGATTTTACTTCGCTTGAAGACCTTCTTTTAGTCATGGCAAAGAATGTTGAAGATTCGCTCTTAATGGCAGGAGCCGAGCCAGGGAAAGACTACACAATTCTTGATTGCTATAAGCTTGCTAGCCCATTTGCCCTAGAGGTATTTCGCAAAAACGAGAACACCGTGTTTTCGGTAAGTTGGCCATCATATAAAGATATGGATTGATATCTAATAGCAAAACAATATCCGTGTTGCGCTCACGATCTGGCCCTTAACTCTCCCCTCGTCGCTATCCCCTAGGAAAATCGCTTTGGCCACTGCTGGGCTCCATGGAGAACCCGTAGCACCGTAATCACGGTCGGCGTAACCCGATACGCCACAATGTAGGGGGTCCGGGTGATGACCAACTCGCGGGTGCCCCGGACCCGCCCGGGCCGTCCACGCTTGGGCATCTCGGCCAGAAGCCCCACCTGTCGCTGAATGGCTTCGTAGACCTCCCACGCGGCACCCGGCTTGTCCTGAGCGATGTGAATCAGAATGTCGTGCGCGTCCTCCCGCGCCTGTTTCTTCCACTCAATCCGCACGGCGGCTATCCGCCAGACGATCGAGCGTGGCTTTCAGCTCCGCCATCACGTCGTCATGGGGGATGCCGGGACGCGAATCGTCTAGCGCCGCCTGGACCTGTGCCCGGAACCAGCGGTCATGGTCGGCGGCTTCGTGGGCCTGCCGCAAGCGTTCGGCGGCATCCGTGCGGGTCCGGGCCGGTGTCGGCGCCGGGTCGTATTGCGTGGCGTCCACGTCGAACCGGCTGATGCCGATGTCCCGAAGGTAGGCTACCAAAGTTTCGAATTTGCGGAACTGGCGGACGGTCCCGCGCTTGGCGGCGAGAACCCGCTCGGTCATGCCGTACTGGATGACCACGCCCCAGCCGCCCGGCTGACCGACGATGTGCGCGCCGCGCACCGCGCCCGCCTCCACCAGGCGGGTCAGGGTGACGTGATCGATAGTGGGGGATGTTGCCATGGCGTAACCTCTTGGGGGGTTGATCAGTAATAAGCCCATGACCGGATAATAACAAATCGGGAACCGCGCCAAAAGCACGGGGGCGCTCGATTTAACATAGTGCCTGTTATCGGCTATTGCTCGCACCCCGCAGCCGGGTTTTTCATTGCTGTGTTTTCGTCTTGGTTTTTCCGCCGCTGGTCTTAGCCAGAGCCACCAGCTCGCCTTGTAGCCGCTCCACTTGCAAGACTAACTCCTGAATGTGCTCCTTGTCCGCCGCTGAGCGCTCGGTTAAACGACCATTTTCAATCTCCAATTGTCCGGCGCGTTGCTCAGCCGTAGTCTGCCTTTCTTTTTCTGCGGTCAGCGCTTCTCGTAGCCGTTCGACTTCGGCGCTCGCCGCATCTCGTTCAGCGCTGGCTCGTATCGCGTGCTCCGTTTGCCGTTTGGCTTCGGTCTCCGCATCGGATCGACCGGAGCGCTCGGCCTCCAACGCGGCTGTCAGTCGCCGGAGTTCTGCCGCGTGTTGGTCACTGGCGTCTCGCGCTGCCTTCTCGGTAGCCGCCAACCGTTCCCGTAGCTGCGCGATCTCGACGGCCTGCGCGTGAGCCTGGGCTTGCGATTCGGCTAGGCGCTGGGCCAAGCCGGAGACCTCGGCCTTTGCCTCCTCAAGCTTGCCTTCTAAGTCATCAACCGTCTGCGCGGCATCCGCAAGCTCGCGCTCGGCCTGCTCGCGCTGCTCGCCGGCGGCGCGGACAACCTCGGCTACGCGCCGCTCAGCGGCTTTCACAGCCTTGTCGTTCAACTCGACTGCCAGAGCAGCCAGACGCTCGGTCAGCGCTTTGGTGACAGCGGCCAGTTCCTCGGCAACTTCGACGGGCAGCTCGGCGACCGGCTCGGCTTGGGTGACTGCCTGCTTCGCCACGTGCTCATCCCATACTTGCTTCAAGCGGTTCGGATTCCCGCCGCCGACCTTCTGGCGTAGGGCAAAGCCGGTGACGTTGCGGCCTGCGGACTGCAAGTCTTCGCCGGCCGTGATGGGGTCGTCTCAGAAAACGGAAAAAATCGTACGCTAAGCCTGCGCTGAGGCAGGCACCCAGCGGTAGAGCGTCGGAACGGACACGCCGAGGTTCTTGGCCACGTCCTTGGGCGGGACGCCGCTGGCCAGCAACTTCTTGGCCGACTCGATCTTGCTGTCGGTCATCTTGGGCTTGCGACCACCCTTACGGCCTCGCTGATGCTGAGGAAGCTCGGCAGCTACCCGCGCCAGAACGGTCTGGCCGTGGCGCTGCGCGAGCTGGGGCGCATTGAGCGCACGCTGTTCATCCTGGACTGGCTGCAAAGCGTCGAGCTGCGCCGCCGCGTGCATGCCGGGCTGAACAAAGGCGAGGCCCGCAACGCGCTGGCCCGCGCTGTGTTCTTCAATCGTCTGGGTGAAATCCGCGACCGCAGCTTCGAGCAGCAACGCTACCGCGCCAGCGGCCTCAACCTGGTGACGGCGGCCATCGTGCTATGGAACACGGTCTATCTGGAGCGGGCGGCGAATGCCCTGCGTGGCCACAGCCAGACGGTCGATGATGCCCTGTTGCAGTACCTGTCGCCGCTGGGCTGGGAGCACATCAACCTGACCGGCGATTACCTCTGGCGCAGCAGCGCCAAGATCGGCGCGGGCAAGTTCAGGCCGCTACGACCGCTGCAACCGGCTTAGCGTACGATTTTTTCCGTTTTCTGAGACGACCCCAAAAACGGCCCGGCGCCGGGCGGAAATCGAAGTGGAACTGTGAAACGGTCACCCTGCGGGTGCCGAAATCGCTCGTGGCCGAGATTCAGGCGTTTATCGAGCAGCGCAGGGGTAAAGCTCAGACGGCTTCGGAGAATCCGTCAACGCCGGAACCGCTCGTACTCTGGCGCGGTGATCCGCGATGCCAGGCCGCCACCAGCAAGGGCGCGCGATGCAAATTGCCGACATCGGTCGTTTATGTCATCTGTCAGACCGGCCGATCCCTCGAAATTGGGCTGTGCCAGCGACATTGCGACCAAATCCGCCAGGGGATCGAGCCGCGGGGTCATCCGTCCGTCTTGGATTCCGTGACAAAATCAAACGGATAACCTCGTCGCATCCTGTTGCACACGCTGTTCACCGGCGCCGATTGCGTCGCCATTTTTTACGAAACCTTTTGGGACCTCCAAGTCACCCAAAGGCGTAAAAAATGGGCGACGAGTATGGCCTTCGGCGGCCCGCGTTCGTCCTGCGTCCGCCCCGCCTACGTACTCCGCTTCGCTACGCACTCCGGCCGGGCTCCCACAAATGACTTGACGCCGTGTCGGTGGCCTGAGGTTTGATCGTCACCTGCGCTACCGCGCAGACTCCGATCCAACATCCGGCCCGACGGGTACGCGGGGGTCGTCGCGCTTCGCTCCGCTGCCGCTACACTTCCTGTGCTCCTTCGACGCGCCGCTGGTTCGTCATCGTACCACATTTCCCGAAGAGCATCGGGACTGCTGATCCGGCCCACTTCCGGACCAGCGCCCAGTCCCTAAACCACAGACCGCCAAATCTGGGCACCGATGTTCTATCTGGTGATCCCGGAGATCGAGAATAAAGGAATTACCTATTTACTCCGTCCGATAGCGGTGCACGCGTATTGCTGGCAAGAAAGGTCGAACTTCCACTTGAAGGTCGACCCGGCGAAGGCGCTGGCGCTTCTGATCTTGTTCCGGCAAGGCCACCACCTCCGGGGTTCTCGCCAAGGGTTCGGCCGGATAGAAAATCGGTGAAAGTGCCATGACTTGCTTTCGAACCGTTCGCCGATGGCGGAGATCACCGGAATCTCCCGGGAAGACGAGATTGACCCGGGGGTAATCCTTGAGCTGCTGAACCTGCGCCAAAGGCTCATGCTCCGGAAGATTCAACAGGCACTCGTATTGATAGCGTAGCGCAGGGTCCCGATCGTCCGATTCGGCCAGACGTTTTTCCAACATGGCCTGCGCTTGAGCGCGGGTGATTTTCACGATTTTGCGGACGCGCCCCCAGAAAAAGGAGGCGGCGATCGGGCGCTGATCCAGCACCACCAGGTGTCGCGTTGCCTGGCGCCGATTGAACCGCGCCCGGCCGATGGCGGTCAATAGCTTGCTCGTCCAAGCGCGTTGCGTGGCCGCGCCGCGAGGTGGTTCCAAAACCCCCGAATCGAGGCACATCAAGAAATCATGGAGCCTATCTTTGAGCTGGTTGACCTCCGCGACCGCCGACAAGGTCTCCTCGGACGACCCCAAAAGCCCCTGCAGCTGCTCCGTCCCGCCCGGATCCCGATCATCGGTGTAATCGATCCGCTGAATGAACGCGGCACACCGTTCTCGGGCTTTCGAAAGCCCACTCCGCTCATGCCCTTCGACCCAACAGGGCCTTTCCTGATCCGCCACGATAAGCCCGGCGAGCTGCTGCAACGCCGCTTCAAGCTGACCAATCCGATCCAACAGCAATACTTGGGCGTAGGACTCTAAACCCGGCATTCGGCTCTCCCTTGGCTAGGTTGCCGGTACGATAGCAGAAGACACACTCTGATAACAGTATCTTAACGATTACGACCAATCCCCACGGTTACCCCGCCCCATCCCACCTAGCGGCCGTCAAACCGAGAGAGAACGAGAGAGGAGAGAAAAGAAGAGGCTTAACAGGTCGGGTTATGATGCGGGTGCTATGTCCATCGGAGGGCTTGGGTCGTGCTGGGTTGGATATTAAGATACTGTTATCAGAATAGAATATTTGAAGAACAATCGAGGGGTGTTCATGGAGCATTGGGCGTGGCATGTTTACGGGAAAACCGCGGCGATTTCGTTCGAAGCGGAGGTCACCCGAAAGAATCAGCCGACGGTCGGGGTGCATGGCGCCGTCGCTACCGCAGACGGCTCGCATGATTGGGACAACAAAATTCAGATGCAGCTGACGCCACGTGAGCTCCCCCGGCTCGCCGCCGTGTTGTTAGGCTATGCTTCTCACATGGAGGCGCGCTTCCATGGCGATCGCAAGGACAAACAGTTCAAAATTGAGCGCCAGCCGCAGAACCTTTACGTCATCCTCCAGCAAGCGGGGCTGCCGGTCAGGGCGGTCCCAATGCCCTTTGAAGATGCGGTTTTCGTGAGCCAGCTTGTGCTTCGCCAACTGGCGCGCTTTTCAGGCACCAATCCCGCCGCGGTGCTGGCGGCGATCCAGGGGAATGCCGAGCTTTTGGGGCACGCTCATAACACACGGGGAGCGCCAACGGCATCGCCATTCAAACGAACCGAACATCTATGAGCTACGCCAAATGACCCTCTGCGGGCACTGAAATGACCGATCGGCTAACCGTAAGGATTTCTTCGTCCGCATGGATAACCGCTCCATTCCGATCTTTCTCTCCGAAAAAGAGGCGGATCATAGTTGAGGTTGCCCCTGTGTCGCCCCCGCCCATGGGGGTGGTCGAATGCGGTCGGAATACGCAATCAGTGGATGGATGCCAATACCGTGAGCCGATACATCAAGAACCGGAAAACCAAATCGGGAAGTAAGTGATCATGCGTAACCATTTTTCGGTTTGGGCGAGGTCTTACTGAGTTCACCCTCGTGTAAATAGATGCCCCGCGATCGGATCAAGCGGCTTTCAGCACAAAATCCACATGCACGGCGTCGTATGGAAAGACCACCCTGCCATCTTCGGCTTTATCCAGCAGTCCCGCGTTGAGCAAGGCATGAACGTCGCCATGCACCGCCTTGACATCCCGGCCGACGCGCCGCGCGATTTCGCGGATGGCCAGGGGACCTGCGCCGGTCATGGTCTTGAGGATTTCCCAGCGCTTCGCGGTCAGCACCTTCCATAACAGCTCCGGCGTTTCAAAGCTGATGCGCGGCTCGGAAGGCGTCAGGGTATCCATGGCTTCCGCCACGTCCGACAGCGTGTCCGCCAAAGTCCTTACATCAATCGTCACTGTTTTCATCACGCCACCTCGTTATGTCATCGTTGAAGTCCTTCAGCAATTGGCGCTGGGTCGAGAAGCGATAGGGCTCTTCGAGATTGCCCTGATGCCGATGGTCTCCCTTGCCGGCTTCGTTGTCGTAGCGCAAGACGCATTCACCTCTGACCACAAAAGCCAGCCGATATTTGAACAGGTGCCGACTGCCAGGAAGGCTATTTTTGCCCATCCCCTCGAAAAGGTAAAAATTAGCATCAGCTAATACACAGGGTCATCATCTTCTCCTTCTTTTAAGGCCTTACGCCAGAACTCCGGATCGTTATAGCGCGCCGCCAGCGCCTCAATGTCGACCTTCGGACCCGCCTCGGTGAATTCAAACGTACCGAACAGATTGACATGCCGCCAAGCGTTGGGCGAAATGCCTTGGAGGATGTCGATGGCTTCCTGGTCGCCGGCGGCCCGCTTTTGCTCGTACACGCGGGATAGCAACAGCGTGTTGTAGTAGATGATCGCGTTGGCGATAAGCCTGGAACACTCGTTCCAGATCTGCTGTTCGGCTTCGGTTTTCACCCGAAACTTGCCGGAATTGACGTACGAGATTGCGCGTCGGAAACGGTGATACGCTTCACCGCGATTCAGCGCCTTCTGCACGCTCTGCCGCAATCCCACATCGTCGATGAAATTGAGGATGTAAAGCGTCCGGCAAAGATTGTCCAGTTCCCATAATGCCTTCTTAGTCTGGTTCTGCCGAGTATAGGAACTGAGCTTGCGCACGATGGTCGCCTGGGTCACATCCTTTTGCGCAAGCGAGGCCAAGATGCGCTGGATGTTCGGCCATTCCTTGCAAATCAGCGTGTCAAAGGCTTTGCGCGACGGTTTGATCAGGAAATCGGCGTAGTGGCTAGGGTGTTGGAACCCGACCAGGGCATCGATCTTCTTGTGTAGGTCGCGATAGCGCGGCGCGAACTGATAACCGAAAACGCGCAGGATGAAGAAGTTCACCTGATTGGTGCCGTGCGTATCCGTCGAATGCCGCTCCGACCGGATATCCGTGGTGTTGTTGTGCAGGATGTCGAAGACGTAATGCGACTCGTGCTCGTGCGTACCAATGATTTTGGCGTTGAGCGGGACATGATTGAGCACTAGGGTATAGGCGCTCACGCCTTTCTTCAGAGCGAAATACTTGCTGGAGTACCGGGCGTTGATCGTGTGGATTTGCGTCTCGATGCGCTGCCCGTCGCTGCTGGAATGCCTCTGATCGTCGATATCATAGCCGTGGAACACCGGTAACGATGCCGTCGCGTTGGAAATCGCGTCGTTCGCTGCGTGCAGGGTCTCCACCCGCAGGAAATTACGCGCTGTCGTCAGAAGCGACGAATGGCTGAGGCCCGAGACTTCCGCCATCTTCCACAACCCCATATTGGTGCCCATGGCGACGATGCCGGCGAGGAGGAGGCGTGGGTCGGCATCCTGTTTGACATAGCGATCCAAGACATGGGTAAAGGTGCACAGGAAGCCCGTCTTTTCCGCGACAAACCCCATCAGATCGGCAATGCCGATCCCTGGCAACTGGCCGTAGAACGGACTATTGACCGGTTCGTCCTCACTGGGGTAGATCAGCGTCCACCGGCGCCGGTAACTTTGATGTGTGTGTTCTCGCCCTTTTCGATGCGCTGATTGGCCGACTTGAACTGGGTCTCCAACTCTTCGCGGAGAGTCGCCAGGGTTTCCTGGATCGGCGCCAGCAGGATCGGTGCGCCGATCTCGCGCAATACCGCATCCTTGTTCTGCCAGCGTGCCTCGCTGATCAAATCATCCTCGAAGCTGCGGAAGTCGTGGCTGTCTTTCACGAATACGTCGCCCGCTTCCAAGGCATTGCGCAGCAGACGGTAGACCAGAAATTCGTAACGGTCGACCTCCAGGCGCTTGTCCTTGCGCTTTCCCGCCGTCGTATACAGATAGCGCTGCAAACCCTTCGGGATAACGGTAGTGGGGAAATCGGCCGGTTTGGCTTGGCGTAGGGACTTACCCTGACGCAAGAGTGCCTGCAGAAATATAACCGCTTCCAGCAGCGGAGCGTCGTCGACCCGGCCGGCGAAGTCCAGGTTGCAGAACAGGTGCCGCAGATTAAGCTTGAACTTATGCTGCAGCGTCCCGTAATACGACCACTCGAACGCGGTCTTGTCGAACTCGATCTGGCGCAGGTGCTCGGACACGAGCGAAAAGCGCTCGGGTTCGAGCAAGGAAAACGCTTTCTGCTTGACCGTTGAGAACGGCGCATGGTCCGGTATCGACGGATCGATGAACAGATTCAGCACCTGACCGGCCGCCTGCAGGTTTGCGCTCGCCTCGGCCATCGCCTGCTGGGCCGCCGCGTCGGCCGCCAGTTTGGCCTGTTTCTCGTATTGGGCGATCAGATGAATGAAAGCGTCGATCAAGTTGTCATTGATGTGGCGGAAGCGGTGATAGGCAAAACACAGCAGGTAGAGGCGGGTCGTCGGTGCCGCCATGCGTTGCAGCTTATAGACGGTGTAGAACTGGACCAGCGAGGCGTAGTACTTCACGCTCTCGTTGGACAGGCTGGCCGAACTCAGGAAGGTCTGGCCGAAGTCGTACAAGGGTTGGAAGAACTTGCGGCGTCCGACCTCTTGGCGCAACTCACGGTAACTGAAGTCCTTCGGCTCATGCTTGAGGACGCTGATCCGATACAGGCCCTCGTCAGCCTGGAGCAAGGCTTCGAGCTGCTGCTTAACGGCCGGCGTCAGCGATCGATCCAGTAACTGAGTAATGCGTCGGCGCTCGCCAGTGACCGCCCGTCCCACTAGGTCCTGCAGGTAGGTGTACCCGGGCGCGACCGTACGCTGGTTCGTAAGGTACTGCAGCGTCTCGCGCAGAATGTAAATGGGCTGCGTCGACAACTGAGCAATCCGCTGCGCTTTCCGCTCCAAATTCTGTTTAGCCTCGGCGTCACAGAGGCGGAAATCGAACAGCTTCAGGATGATCTGCTGCTGTTCCAGGCGCGTGGGTTTGGACAACGGTTTGATGGTATCCAGATCGCGTTCTGGGAAATAGCGGCGGCGAATGTGCTCCAAGTCGTCGAGCACCGCTTCCCGCGCATAGACAAAGAACTGCTGTTTCGCCTTGAAGTAGCCGAGCTGCAGAACCAAATGGATCGCGGAAGAAGCGGTACGCACGGCACCGACTGCCGTGCGTTCGGCCGCACTCAAGTCGAAGTAGAGATGGCGGTCATCCTCAGTGAAGCGAGGCAAGCCATAGAGGTCATCAATCTCCCGGGCGGTGAGGATCGACAGGCGGCGCGAATCGGCAGGCATGCGGCGACTTTCAGCACGTGCCAAAAGTACACTTTTCGCACACCGGGCCGGCGGGACGTTTTAACCTGCTCGAAACCTCGCTTTTCAATGCAAAAACCGTTGCGGTAAACAAAGGGCAATTATGCCCGATCTGTGATAGCTTCTTGCACTATGAAAGCCGAAGAGTCCTCACCCCGAAACCTATCCCCCCATCGGATCGGGTACGCCCGGGTCAGCAGCGCCGGGCAAAACCTGGATTCCCAGCGGGATACCTTGACGCGAGCCGGGTGCGGAAAAATCTTTGCCGACCAGATGACCGGCTCGCGGATGGACCGCCCCGGCTGGGAAGCACTCCTGGCCTATGCCCGTCCGGGCGATGCGCTGGTGGTCACTGAGTTGAGCCGGATGACCCGGTCGCTGCTCCATTTGCTCGAAACGGTGAAGCTGCTGGAGGCGCGGAAGATCGTTCTGGTCTCTCTGCGCGAAAACATTGATACCGGCACGGCCACCGGGCGTTGCTTCCTGTCCGTGATGGGCGCGATTCACCAGATGGAACGGGAACTGCGGGCCGAACGGGCCGCCGCGGGGCGGGCCTCCGCCAAGGCGCGCGGGAGATCGGGTGGGCGACCCCGCACCGATCTCATGAAATTAGAGCAGGCGAAAATCCTGTATGAGAACACGGAAAAAACCGCGGCGGAAGTGTGCGAGATGGTCGGTGTTGGGCGACGGACCTTTTTCGCGTACCTCGCGGAACAGCGACACGGGAAGCCGGCTTCCTGAGCAATCCCTTTAATCGGGCATGACTGCCCTTATGAGAAGGCTCGATTCATATGAAAAAACCGGGGCGTAATGATCCCTGTCCCTGTGGCAGCGGTAAAAAGTACAAACAGTGCTGCCTGAAAACGGAAGAAGCCCAAGCGACACGGGCGGCGAACGACCGTTCCGAGGCCGTGCCTAGAGCCATCCACTGGCTGATGTCGATGCATGGCCGGGCCGCTCGCGAGGCGCTGGCTGAGGGTTTTTTCGGCAGTCTCGATGATGACGAATATGAGATGCTGCAGGATCAGCACGCAGAGGTGTTCCCAGGCATTATGGTCAATGCCATGGAATGGCTCTTGGCGGAGGGCAGCCTCACCCTCAAAGGTCGAGAGCGTCGCGTGGCAGACCTGCTGCTCGGACGCGGGGGCCCCTTATTCTCTGCGGAACAGCGACAGTGGCTCGAACTCCTCACGTCCACACCGCTCGGGCTTTATGAAGTGATCGACGTGGTACCGGGCGAGAGCCTGCGCCTGAGGGACCTCCTGTTTCCGGAACAGGCGCCCGTCCTGGTGAGGGAAAAATCCGGATCGCGGGAGGTGGTGAAGTTCGACCTGATGGCGGCCCGGCTTCTACCGGTGGGCGATCATTATGAGCTGTCCGGCGCGGTGTACTCGATTCCCCGGCATCGCAGCTTGGATTTGATGGCTGAGCTTCGGCATGAGCTGGAAGGCTTAGCGCCTGATTCGCCTGAGACCAAGGAAGTGCTGAGCATCATCATTCCGGCTTACTGGCTCGAGTTGTTTACCAGTGCTTTCGAGATACCGGAAATCGTGGATCATTCGACCGGGGAGCCCATTCTGCTGATCACCGATCATTATCGGGTGCAGGACTGGGCGGCGCTGGAACGTGCCTTGTCAGGCGAGGCGGAGGTCGAAGGTAACCGCGCGGAGGGTTGGGGTCGTCTCGTTGAAGGGGCGGATGGATTGCTGCGGAGCCGCTTGACCATTGATCCGGGTCGACAACCGGATCGGGTTCAGGTGTCCTATCGTACCCAAAAGTGTGCCGACGAAGGACGACCTTGGTTCGAAGAGGTGGCGGGTAGTGGGGCCGTATTTGTCAGCCGGGAGATCGCCGATCCAAAAGGGATGCTCTCGCAGCGGCCGCCCGACGAAGTCCCGGAGCCATTAGCGCCGGCTCAACTGTCGCCGGAGGTGATCAGCGGAGTCATCGAGCAGCGAATTCGGCACCTGTATGCGGATTGGGCTGACCAGCCTCTGCCTGCACTGGATGGCAGAACACCGCGTGAAGCGATCAAGACGCCGGCAGGCTTAGAGCAGGTGAAGTTCCTGCTGCACACCTATGAGCATGGTGAGCTCCAGCAAGCCAAGGACCAACAGCGCTCCCCGGTTTCCTTTGATTTTCTCTGGCAGCAATTGGGGATAGCGCCGTAGACAGCTCCGCTGTCGATTAGCCTCCTCTTATTTTTACCTTTTCGAGGGGATGGGCAAAAATAGCCATGATAGGGATTTCTCCAAAAACTCTCCGAAAACTCGTTTCAAGTATCAGGTATTCGGAGATTACTTTCAAGAGACGGTTTTAAGAGAGTTTTTGGCGGCTTCGCACGGGGGTGAACCGGCATCCAGAGCAATCTCTCGAAAACGACCATTTTCTGGAGATGCTTTTTTAGAAGAAATCCGGTTGCTTTTAGTTTATAGTGGTTGCAAGTGTTGCAACTATATAAGGTGATGACATGACAACGACCGTTGGAGTCAAGCTGGAGGATGACATCCGTGATCGGCTGAAAGCATTGGGTGAACTCAAACACCGCTCCACGCACTGGATCATGCGGGAGGCCATCCGGGAATATCTCGACCGCGAGGAAGAGATAGAAAGGCGTAACCTGGAGGCCGACGAGGCATGGGAGGAATATCGCCAGTCCGGGAAGGGCGTCAGCGGTGATGCGATGAATGTCTGGCTGGATAGCTGGGGAACGGATAAGGAAGGCCCATGCCCCGATCCCGAACCTATACGCTGATCTGGTCCACGGCGGCACGCGCCGATCTTATCCGCCTCCGCCAATTTATCGAACCGCACAATCCAGAGGCCGCCAGACGCGCCGCACAGAGCTTGAAGAAGGCTACCCAACTGATCCAGCAGCATCCCGGAATCGGGAAGCGGCTGGAAGGTCGGCAAGACCGTGAGTTGTTCGTTCCTTTCGGGCAGCGCGGTTACATCGTCCGCTACCGTTTTGATGGGGAAGCCATCGTCATATTGAAAATCTGGCACGGTCTGGAAGAGAGGTAACCCCGATGCTCCCACCCAATAAAGAAGAACCAGAAACCGTGACCCTCTTGCTCACACCGCAGGAGAAGCGGCATCTTGGGGTGGTAACCCGGAACTCCGAAAATTCCGTCACCCACGCACGCTTTGGATCTTTCGGGCGATTCTGGCGGTTTGCCGAAGGCGACTTACTGATTTGATTTCGTCACGGATTCAAGAACGGAGGGATGCGGCTTCGGGTCAATGCCTTGCCGAACCTGGTTCTGGTGTGTGGCGCAGATGCCGATTTCGATGGATCGGCCGTCGAGGGCGAGCTTGTGAATAAATGCCGTGGGTGACTTGCACCGAGATCCTTTGACCGTCATCGCCTGACATCGCTTGTCGCCCTGCCACAGTTCCAGTGGGCCGGGTTCAGGTGCAGGCGGTTTCTCCGGTGCCGCTTTCAGGGCCTCACCCATGCGCCGCTCGATAAACGCCTGGATCTCCCCGACCAGCGCTTTCGGCACCCGCAGGGTGACCGTTTCAGTGTTCCACTTCGACTTGCGGCCGGCGCCGAGCCGCTTTCCGCCTCTGTTCACCTGGCTCATGACTCGCCCTCTGAGTTCGTGACGGAATCAGTCTATCCCGGCCATTTGATTATGTCACGGAATCATTCAAGCGTGACAGCGCTTGTACCTTGGCGATTCCGGTCTAAGCTGAAAATCACCGCGCTGTTGTCTTAAACGCGCTTGCGCTCGACCCTACGGCAGCACGGCACACACCCGGCTCGCACCCCGCAGCCGGGTTTTTTATGGATCGCCGAGAACTACTCCCGCCGCCGTTGCATAATCACCTTGCGCCGAACGTCGTCCAATCGGCGCCACCATGCTTCCGGGGCATCATTCCGGTACAAGCTGCACGCGATTTTAGAAACCTCTCTGCTTCACCATTCTCGAAGGTTTCAAATACCTTAGCTTTCGCCTCGGCAATCGACGAATATTCCATTTTCCCCAGATGTTGATTCATCTTTACTTTGAAGATTGTCCCTATAGGAACAATTCGGACGACAATATTGTTTTTTTGATGAATAACTAGTTCCCGGCCTACTTTTTTCCAGCGCGGCGAGCTAAGAAACCGATTTAATCGGCTTGCATAGCGCTTATGCGATTCCATGATGTCCGTGGCGACTTGTGTGCTCGTTAGATTGTCACAGCACACCGTACCAACCGCCAAGGGCTCCCAATGCGGATGATGCACGGTGAATACATACCGTATGGCGGTATGGCACCAATCGCAGTCGCCTATCAAATCTCCAAGGTCTTCATGCGCTATATAGTGCCAGCCGGTATTTGGCCGAATGTGGCCATGTTCTCGACCATGGCAACCCTTGCATAAGGTCTCACAATCCTTGTAGGCATATTCCCAAGGTGCCTTACCTGGAACATAACGCTTGTGGTGTACCTGTAAGATCACCTCGTCGGAACGCGACCGTCCGCACCGGGAACAGCGATTGCCATCGATATCGATAACTTCTTCACGAAATTGTGCCCATCGGCCATCGCGATAGGACTGATGCATAGTATGGCCCTCATAGTCCCAATCAAATCGAGAAAGTGCTAGGACACCGGAGCATTCAGGAATCCATCGGAGCCTGAGAAAAGATCTAAAAACCATACCCACCAGGTGTTATCCCAGTTGGCAGAAAACGGCCTTGTTATTTGACTAGGTGTAGCGGCCTGATTTCATAAATCGCCGGGACTGCAATCCACGCGATTTCAGGACCACATTAGCTGCAACTATCCGTGTGACCGGGACCGAATTGGTTGCCACTGAGCCTGCCATCATCCGCTCAGGACTGAGTTCATCCGGTCCAAGACCCCATTAGTGGCAACTGTCTCGGTAGGGTTTAGACCAGGTGCTGGCGGTGTCCCAATGGGTCCGGACCCACCCGAATAAGACGGGAAAACGGTCTCAACGGACCGTGTCGCTTGGGTATACCTCAACGACATGAAGGGTCACAAAGGCGTAAGCGTCCGCCGAGCACCGTCTCGACGGGTTGAAAGGCTCAGGCGACACTGGTGCGAGCGGATGCATGGGGTGTCCGCACACTCTTGAGGTGGACGCACTGATGACTCACGATGCTGACTTCACAACGGGCGTGGTGGCGAT
>Ga0268294_1074_pt1 | contig 24812 bp, 21 predicted proteins | sample MetS3V5B_FD_191342 | JGI IMG/M metagenome (GOLD analysis project Ga0268294, IMG submission 191342) | Soil microbial communities from Anza Borrego Desert, Southern California, United States - Methylocaldum S3-V5B | ecosystem: Environmental > Terrestrial > Soil > Desert | place: USA: California...
CATGGTCTCGACCAGGCTGAAGATCGTCATCCTTGCTCCCAACGTTGGCTTTGACCAGTGCGTCGAGAGGCGAGACTGTCGCATCTCTAACTGGCCCAACTGTCGCATTACTAAATAGCCTCTACATACAAAGATCACATAAGATAGATTATGGAACTAAAAGGTATCAAAGAAGTGGGTTGCGATCAGAGATCGATTTCGACCTCGAAAGCCAGGCCGTCATAGGCTGGCTCCACATGCGGCGGCGTTTCGCCCATCACCGTTTCGTAGTCCAGCGGAATGTGCATGTGGGTCAGGATCGCGTGTTTTGGCGCTAGCCGCGCGATCCATTCAAGCGCCTGATCGATCGAGAGATGGCTTGGATGATAACGGTACTGCAGCGAGTCGATGATCAAGACATCGAGACCGCCGAGCTTGCTGACGCTTTCTGCCGGAAAGTCGCTTACATCGCTGCAATACGCCACGCCGCCAATCCTGAAGCCGAGCGAATTGATGTCGCCGTGGACCTGCATATGGGGCAGGAAGCGGATCGGCCCGCCGGGACCGTCAATGATGATCGGCTCGTCCATTGTCTCAATGAGCACGGGTTGGACGATCGGCGGATAATTGCCACCTGGTGGAGTTTCAAGACAATACCTGAACCCCTGCCTGATACGCTCCATGGTGAACGGGTCAGCATAGATCGGAATGCGGTGCTTTTGAAGAATGAAAAACCCGCGCAGGTCATCGATACCGTGCAGGTGGTCGGCATGGGCATGGGTATAGAGAACCGCATCGACGCGCTGGACGCGATTGGCGATCATCTGCTCCCGAAAATCAGGCCCGGTGTCGACCACGACGACCGTGCTGCCGCCATCCGGCGCGATCTGTTCGACCATGAAGGCGGCACGGGTACGCCTGTTTCTCGGATTGCTCGGGTCGCAGGCGCCCCAGTCTCCATTCAACCGCGGAACGCCGGGCGACGAGGAGCAGCCGAGGATGGTGAAGCGCCGGCGATAGCGAGCCACGGTCAGAGCCTCGGCATCCTGGAGAAAATGCGCAATGCGTTCTCCGTCGTGATCCGCGCGATCTCCTCGTAACTGACGCCCTTGCATTCAGCGAGAACCTCGGCCGTGTTGACCACGTATGAAGGTTCGTTGCGCTTGCCGCGCCAGCGTTTGGGCGCCAGATAAGGTGCATCGGTTTCGACCAGCAGCCGGTCGAGCGGCACGCTTTTGGCAATCTCCCTCAGATCCTCCGATTTGGGAAAGGTCAGAATGCCGGAAAACGAGACATAGCCGCCGAGCTCCACGCCCGTGCGGGCGAGTTCGGCACCTGACGAGAAGCAGTGCAGGATGAAGGGAAACGCCCCCTTCCCGCTTTCCGTCGTCAGAATTTCGATCATGTCGTCATCGGCGCTGCGGCTGTGAATGACCAGCGGCAGTCCGGTCTGACGTGCCGCAGCAATATGCCGGATCAAGCCGGTCTTCTGGTCAGCGGGTGTCTGGGTATCGTAGAAATAGTCGAGGCCGGCCTCGCCGATCGCGACGATCTTTTGGTGGGCATTCGCAAGACGAACCAGGTCCTCCGTCTGGACGTCGAGTTCGTCTCCGGCATTGTTCGGATGGGTTCCGACCGAGCAGAACACGGAAGGGTATCTCTCGGCTATTGCGAGCAATCCGTCGAGTTTCCGCACCCGGGTTGAGATCGTCACCATCTGCTTTACGCCCGATTCATGGGCCCGCGCGATGATCGCATCGCGTTCTTCTGCAAAATCGGGAAAATCCAGATGGCAGTGTGTATCGATCAGCATGATAAGCCTTGAACCTCAGGCAGTCGCTTCCGGAGCCACATAACGCGGAAAGACCGGTGTCGGTGCCTCGAGCAGGGTTCCCGGCTTCAGGCGACCGGTTTCGCCGAGCGCCGCGAAGCTGCGGCCGTCTGAAGCGACAGCAAGCAGATCAAGCAACCTCGCCGATGACTCCGGCATGAACGGCTGCAACAGGATTGCGATCTGCCGCACGACTTCGGCCGTAACGTAAAGCACGGTAGCCATCCGCGCCGGATCTGTTTTCCTCAGCACCCATGGCGCCTGCGCGGCGAAATAGCGGTCGGTTTCCGAGACCACTCCAATGACCGCCGCCAGGGCGCGGTGAATGGCCTGCTTGTCCATTTCTGCGCGGCAGGTTGCGAGCATCTCGTCGGCGGCGGCCACCAATTCCTTGTCGGCATCCGTCAATTCGCCCGGCTCCGGCAGCTTGCCGTCGCAATTCTTGACGATCATCGAGAGAGACCGGCTTGCGAGATTGCCGATGCCATTGGCGAGGTCGGCATTGACCCGAGCGGCTATCAGCTGCTCGTTGCAATTGCCGTCATGGCCGAAGGAGATTTCGCGGCAGAGATAGTAGCGCAGATAGTCGAGCCCGAATTTTTCGATGAGTTCGAACGGGTCCACGACGTTGCCGAGCGACTTAGACATCTTCTCGCCGTTGTTCAGAACGAACCCATGCGCAAAGACACGTTTCGGCAGCGGCAGCTGCGCCGACATGAGGAAGGCCGGCCAGTAGACTGCATGGAAGCGGATGATGTCCTTGCCGATGATGTGCACATCTGCCGGCCAATATTTGGCACGGGGACCGCTCTTGTCCTCCAGATAGCCGGTTGCGGTGATGTAGTTGGTAAGCGCGTCGACCCAGACATACATCACATGCGCCGGATCATTCGGTACCTTGATACCCCAATCGAAAGTGGTGCGGGAAACCGACAGGTCCTTGAGGCCGGATTTCACGAAGGAGATCACCTCGTTGCGGCGCTCGTTGGGGCCGATGAAATCCGGGTTCTCCTCATAATGCTTCAGGAGCTTGTCGCCATAGGCCGACAGCTTGAAGAAATAGCTCGACTCCTCGACCCATTCGACCGGCGTCCCCTGAGGTCCATAACGCACACCGTCGCGCACCTCGGTTTCACCCTCGGCGTAATAGGCTTCGTCGCGTACCGAATACCAGCCGGCATAGGTATCCTTGTAGATATCGCCGTTTTCCGCCATCCGGTTCCAGATGTCTTTCGACGCCTCGTGGTGACGCGGTTCGGTGGTGCGGATGAAGTCGTCGTTGGACGCGTTCAACAGCTTCCCCATCTGACGGAATTCGCTGGAATTGCGCTCCGCCAGCGCCTCCGGCGAGATGCCTTCGGCGCGCGCAGTCTGCTGCATTTTCTGGCCGTGCTCGTCCGTACCGGTAAGGAAGAAGACGTCCTTGCCGTCGAGACGCTGGAAACGCGCCATGGCATCGGTCGCGATCAGTTCGTAGGCATGCCCGATATGCGGCTTGCCGTTCGGATAGGAGATCGCGGTGGTGATGTAATAAGGCGTCTTGTCGGACATGAAGCACTCGGACACTTTGAAAAAGAGTTGATGCCGCTCTTAGCGTATGTTTCGCGGATGCGAAACACAAAGTTCCTTGCAAGTGTCTCCGCCCCTCATGCCCTGGTTATTGCCGCGCAGCGTCAAGGATCGAAATAATGGTCTGCTTCCGGTCGAGATTGTAGGTCTGCGCGATGGCGATCTTTTCGCCGATATTGCTGACGAGCTTGGCCTGCCGGTCAGCGGTTGCGAGGTCTCCGGCCAGCGCCGCATCGCGTGCCCGCGCGATAAGATGGTCGCTCAGATGTTCCACGAAAAAGCCGAAGATCACTTCACTCTCCTTGCCGGACAGCACATCTGCGAGCCGATGCATCGCTTTGCGGGCCGTCGCGCCTTCCGCCGCGATTACTTCGTCGAACGCCGCGATGATTTCCGTGCCGCCGTAATTCAGCAGCTTCAATGCCTGCGCAACACTGCCCTTGGACAGCGACAGCACCGTCTCTTCCGTCTTGCCTCCATCGAGCGGCATGCCGAGGCCAGCCAGCGCCCGTGAGAGGTCGTTTTCTCCCAAAGGCGACAGCCTCAAAGGCTGGCACCGGGAGCGGATTGTCGGCAGCAGTTTCCCGGGCGCGTGGGAAAGCACCAGGAACAGAGCCCGCCGGGGCGGCTCCTCAAGGATCTTGAGGATGGCATTTGCCGCATTGCGGTTGAGATCGTCGGCCGGATCGATGATGACGATCCGCCAGTTCCCGGTACCGGATGTCTGCGAAAAAAAGTGTCCCGCCCTTCGAACCTCGTCGACCGTGATCGCCGTCTTTGCCTTGCCGGTTTTCTCGTCGACGGGACGCGTCAAATGCAAAAGATTATGTGAGGCGCCGGAGGCGAGCTGACGGCTCACCGGCGAATCGATATCGGGGTCGGCGATATGGCCGGGGGCCGTCGCCGGATCCGGATGGGCGAGCACGTGGTTGGCGAACCGGAAAGCCAAGGTAGCCTTTCCGATCCCTTCCGGCCCTTCGATCAGGATTGCATGGTGAGCTTTGCCGGATTGGTAGCTGCGCGCCAGAAAGTCCTCGGCCGCGCGATGTCCGTAAAGATGCGGATTGCGGGCCGGCGGCAGTGCGCCGTCGAGGATGCCGACTGCTTCTTCGCTCATCCGACCGATTCCGCGCTGCTCGAATGGGTAAAGCCGAGTTCGCGCGCCAACGGTTCCACCACCGCGAAAATCTCGTCCGCGATCTCTTCTTCAGAGCGCTCGGCATTCACGATGTGGCAGCGCTCCGGCTCTGCCTCTGCGATCTCCAGATAAGCTTCCCGACGCTTCTCGTGGGTCTCGATCTCCTCGCGCTCGAAGCGGTCGGGAGCATTGCCGGCGCCGCGCTTGCGGGCGCGCTTCAGCCCGATTTCCGCCGGCAGGTCGAGAATCAAGGTGCAATCTGGCATCACTCCGTCGATCGCAATCCGCTGCAGCCTCTCGATGAAATCCCATTCAAGGTTGCCGGTCACACCTTGGTAGACCCGCGAGGAGTCGATGAAGCGATCACAGAGCACGACGGCGCCGCTTTCCAGCGCTGGCCGGATGACTTCTTCCACGTGATCGTTTCGAGCGGCAGCGAAGAGGATTGCCTCCATGCGTACGCCGAACTCCTCGGCAGCACCCGACAGGAGCACATGCCGCACGGCTTCGGCGCCCGGTGATCCTCCTGGCTCGCGGGTTACCAACACGTCATGGCCGCGTCGGCGCAGCTGATCTGCGAGCCTGCGAATCTGGGTGGATTTGCCAGCCCCCTCGCCGCCTTCGAAAGTCACGAACAATCCGGAATGTTCTGCCACGCGTATTTCCGCACTCATCTTCACGGGGCACTTATAGCCCAAATGGGTGCGCCGCGAAATAAGTGTATCAATTAAAGCCAGAAGAACATCAGTTCCAGCAGCGCATCCGTTGCTCTGCTCGTCAGCGTTCCCGTCCCGACAGATTGAGCCGTAACCAGCGGCACCTCCCGCACCACCCGATCGCCCGCGGAAATCCTCAGGACACCAACCTCCTGGCCCTCGGCGACCGGCGCCCGCAGCGGCCATTTGTAGACGATGCGGCCCGAGAGCCTTTCGGGATTGCTTGTCCCCAAATAGATGTCAACGGGCTCCCTGGCGACGAGATCGATATATCGCGACGTCCCGCCATAGACGCTCGCCTGGCCGATCACCTCGCCTTGTTTGAAAAGGACTTTCGTCTCAAAGGAGGAAAGCCCCCATTCTAGAACCCTTCGGGCTTCCTCGAGCCGCTCCTTGTCGCTCGCAAGCCCGCCTATGGCCAGGAAAAGCCGTGTGCCGTCCCGTTGCACCGAGGCGACCAGCGCATAGCCGAAGCCTTCGGCGAAACCGGCGCCAAGGCCGTCGACGCCCATATTCGATCCCAACAGGGGATTCTTGTTACGCTGGAAGATCTTGTTCCACTCGAAATCCGGCTGCGAATAGAGCGGGTAGAATTCCGGATAACTGCGGTAGATATGCCGCGAGAGTTCGACGAGGTCGCGGGCCGTGGTGCGGTTTTCTACGCCAGGCAGTCCGGTGGAATTCCCGAAGACGGAACGGGTGAGGCCGAGGTCCCGCGCTCGGGCGGTCATCCGGGCGGCGAACTCGCCCTCGGAACGGGAAAGGCCTTCGGCAAGGATGATGCAGGCGTCGTTGGCGTTCTGCACGATGACGCCTCTGATAAGGGCGTTGACAGGCACCTGCGACTTCAACGCGGCGAACATGGTTGTCGTCCCGGATGGTGCCCCGCCTGTGCGCCAGGCGTATTCGCTGACCGGATAGACGCTGTCGAGGCTGAGCTCCCCGCGTTTGATGGCGCTGAAGACGACCTCCATCGTCATCAGTTTCGCAAGTGACGCCGGCGGGAAGCCCTGGTTCTCATTGGAAGCAAGCAGGACCGTTCCGGTTTTCGCCTCCACCAGATATATCTGCTTTGCTTTGGTGACGAAGGCTGGCGCGGGCTCTTGCGCGCCTGCTGTCTTCGCAAAAGAGACAGCGCCGAGGAGGATAAGGACTAGAAGGATCAGCCGCCGCATCATTACCCCGCAGGTCATTTCACCTATGCCTATCAGCGCCCTTCGTGACGGGCAATCGGCTAGGATTTCAACGCACGGGCTTTTGAGTGGGCCTTGCAGATTCCAGGACGACATTGCCGAACATGACCTGCGGAGCTTTTGCTTGCGGCTCGGTTACATATGCGGCAGCGACCGTCGCCGTTTGGCGGCTCACTCCGTAGCCCGATGGGCGTTCGGCAGGAACAGGTCCGATCTGGGGCAATACGGCCACCTGATCGAATGCCTGGGACGCCTGCGGAGCGGCGGATACGGGAGCCGGCCCGCTCGGCGTGCGTCCGGCAAGTGCGACGGATGCGGGCATTGCCGAGCCGTAGCTTTGAAGCTGCTCGCGGAGTGGCTGATTGGATGCAACCATGACGCCTGTTGCGATCTGCCCTTCCGGCCTGATCGACGGCAGACGATCACCCTTGCGCACGTACGAGGCCATCAGGAATGGCATGTCCTGGCCGTCCATACGGGCCCGGCCGACATATTGGACATTGACCTTGGCGGTCCCCGTCCGCTTCATGTCGAGAAGTTCGGCCGTCTTGCCCGAAACGTCGATGATGCGGCCCGGATGATAAGGTCCGCGGTCGTTGACCCGGACGATCACCGAAGATCCGGTGTCGATATTGGTGACCCTGGCATAGCTCGGCAGCGGAAAGGTCGGATGGGCTGCAGAAAGATGGGCGCTGTCGTAGACTTCGCCATTGGCGGTCAGGCGCCCGTGAAAGGCCGAGCCGTACCAGGAAGCAAGACCGCTTTTGCTGTAGTTCGGATCTTCCTTCGGAACATAGGTCTGCCCCTTTACCTGATAGGGCTGGCCCACCATGAAGCGGCCGCCACCCTTCGGCACCGGTCTGCCGTCGGCAACCACCCTGGGGCTCGCCTTGACGCCGTATTCCTTTTCCGAAAAATATTCCTTGCTGCGGGGCTTCTTCTTTGGGGCCTCGGTTGTGGCACAAGAAGCCATACCGAGGCAGACCATCGTTATCCCGAGCCATTTCGCACTGAGCGAAAGCTTGCCGCCACTCAAACCCAAACCCGTCCGTCCCATGCCGCCTTCACCGCCTCAGGCAGATGATGGTCCTCGTCACCACCCTGCCCTTGCCGGCCACTGAACCGGTTCGGGACATACCCCTATGTCCGCGAACCAATGGTGTTCTAGTTTTGCTGGCAACGTGGCGAAAATGCGAACGAAAACTGTGGAATAATTAAAGTTCTACGCAGTATGGTTAACTCTCGGTAAATAGTAATGCCCTGGAAGGGGCGAAAAGCCGGATAGACGAAGAGCCATTGTCGTTCGCCAACCGGTTTCACAGCGGCCAAAGGTTGACGCCGTAAGCCCGCAGGCTATAAAGCCCCACCAGTGGAAGAGTGTCCGAGTGGTTTAAGGAACCGGTCTTGAAAACCGGCGTGCGGGAAACCGTACCGTGGGTTCGAATCCCACCTCTTCCGCCATATCATGATGGCGATGCCCCGTGTCCAGTTCGGCGCAAGCCACGATTTCTATGGTCTCCTTAACCGGAATGATGCCGGCCGCAATTTGGGGACAATGACATGTCGAACGAAACAACTTCCTTTACTCAGCCCTCCGAACAGTCGATCGCGCTGTTCCTGCAGGATAACGACGCAGACAAGCTGACCGATATCCTGGTCGAGGCGCTTTACGAAGCGTTCCGCACGCTCGAAGACGAAATCCGCCTCGACACCGTCCACTGAGCATAGCCTCCGTCAGGCGCTGCCTGACTGAAGCGCCCGTTCGTAATAGGCTCTGAGTTCGGGGATATCGCGCATCAGGTCTGGCGCCAACTGCTGCTGGCTGCCAACATCTCGCCGATAATGCGCTTCCAGGAATTGCTGATGTGCGGCGAGCGCACCTTCAGAACATTTGCGTGTGACGGTGAAGACGGGCGATTCTTCCGTCTTGCCCTTGACCGTGATCCGGTCGAGTTCCAGCACGGCAAAGGCTTCGCGCACCGCGCGCGCCGTCCTCTCGCCGAGCAGCAGCGATACGCCATAGGCTTTCGATGCGCCCTCGAGCCTCGCCGCCAGATTGACCGTGTCGCCCAGAGCCGAATAGTCGAAACGGCTGGTGGAACCCATGTTTCCCACCACACATTCACCGGTGTTGATGCCTATTCCGATCCTGAGCGGATAATGGGTTCTGCCGGCGCCCTCGGCCTCCGCCTTGAGATCCTCATTCAGCACCTCCATTGATTCCAGCATGTCGAGCGCGGCAGAGACCGCATGGGCCGCATGCGCCGGATCGTCCAGAGGGGCGTTCCAGAAAGCCATGAGGCAATCGCCAATATATTTGTCGATCGTTCCCGAATGCGACAGGACGATATCGGAGAGCGGCGTCAGAAGGCGATTGATCAGCGCGGTCAGCTGCTCGGGATCGTCCTTGAGCTGTTCCGAAATCGTCGTGAAGCCGCGGACGTCGCAGAAAAGGATCGAAAGCTCCCGCTTTTCGCCGCCGAGCTTCAACCTGGATGGATCGCGGGCAAGCTGGTCAACCAGCGCCGGCGCCAGATATTGCGAAAAGGCGCGCGTGATTTGCCGGCGGTTCTTCCGCTCCTGGGCGTAGTCAAGCGTCGCCTGCCCTGCAGCGATACCGACGAATGCAAGAGAAGGCGCCAAGGGTGGGATGAACACGCGGCCGAAGCGCAGCGCCAGATAGCTGACTGCGAAGAGGACGACGATTGCGGTTGCCCCGACTGCCACAGTGCGCCAGCCGGTCCCCTTCCACACCAGTACGACCGCCGACAACACCGCGAAAAACAGGATGCTCTGCTTTGCCGGCCCTTCGGCCTCTTCGATCCAGCTCCTGAGCCTGAGGTTGTCGAAAACGGTCGCCTGGATTTCGGCGCCCGCGGTCAACCGGCCCGTGTGAACGGTATAGGATGTCGCAAAGGCATCTGCCCCGCCGTTTTCGATCGAAGGCGCGTTCTGCAGGCTGAGACCCACGATGACGATGCGGTCCTTGAAAATCCCCGGCGGCAGAAAGTTTTCCGGATCGAGTGCCTGGTAATAGGAGACGGTCGGATAGGTTCTTTGGCCTCCGAATGTCTGGATCAGACCGACCCCTTCCGGCAGCTCCGCATCAACCCCGGCTGCGGTCGCGACCATCGCCGCAAACCCGTCGTCATAAGCGGGCACTTCGCGCAGGACGCCGTCACGGTGCAGCCCGACCGAGGCAATGCCGGTCAGCGCGAATTTATCGGAAAACAACGGCAGCGGCAGGACGCGAATGAACTGGTCGGCCTGATCCGACGTCACCAGCGTCTCGTCGCCGGCAAGGACCACATCCGGACCGAGCGCTGCCGCAAGCGTCTCATCCTCTTCCGGTGTCGAGGGTTCGGAAAAAATGATGTCCAGGCCGATCACCTTCGCGCCTGCTGCACGGAGAGCCGAAATCAACTTGGCGTGCTGGCTGCGTGGCCAGGGCCATTGCACGTTGATCTCCGAAAGCGACGGCTCGTCGATGGCAACGATGATCGGCCCATCCTTCGGCAGTGGCGGTGCGCCCATCGTAGACAGATAATCGAAGGCGCGGTAGTCGATCAGCGGCCAGCCGGGAAGCTTTGCGACCAGCGCCACCGCCACGAGGGCGAAGGCTGCCAAAACGACGACCTGCAGGCGGCGAGACGAAAGTAGTCGTGATGTGGTCAACGAAGATATCTGCCGGCTGGCCATCAGAAACGGACCGTAAGCGTACCCTTGAAGACCCGCCCCCAGCCGGGCGTATTCCCGTTCAATTGAATATCTTCGTCTAGAAGATTATAGGCAGCGAGCTCCAGTTTGAACCGTTTGTCAAACGGCTCCCAGGTCAGGCCGGCATCGATTGTCCAATAGTCATCGAGCTCGAGGCCGGTCTCGTTGACGCGTTCACCTACGTAGTTTGCGGCTACCGTAGCCCTCAAGTTGGCTTCATTGACCCAGGTGAGTGCGGCCTGCCCGGCCCACTCGGGCACATAAGGCAGCTGCCCTCCTGCGGCTGGCGTGGTGCTTTTATCGTCGGTATCGGTGTATATTATCGTTGAAGACAAACCGAATCCACCTCCAAGGAGGAGGTTAGCGTTGAGGCTCGTCCTATCAATCGTCCCGCGCCCGGTGTCGAACGTCGTTGCCTGTAAGGGGATGGAGATGCTGGCGTCGCGCACATCCTGGTGCTGGAACTCAGCGGCGGTAAAGAAATAGTCTGTCCACTCCGCATCCCATCTGAACGCATAGGTGTCCACGGAGCCGCTCGGATCGATAGAAAGCTGATTCGGCTGCAAACCGACGACGCCGATAGGCGACAACGTGGGGATGGTCGAATCAAAGCTGTCTCGGATAAAGCCGGCGCGCAACCATTGACCTTCGAAGGGCGACCAAGCAATTCCAACCCGTGGGTCCAGCCTGAAGACCTCGGTTGTGTCATCCGCAATAAGCGAGCCGAACAATGCATATTCGGCCTTGAAATCAGCCGATATTTCATGAAGCAAGTCCGCGTAAATACGGCTGACGCCGCTTCTTTCAAAATCCTCAATTGGCGTACCCGGAAAGGGCGGGACCACGAGAGAAAAATTCTGCGACTGAAAGGTGTCGACCCACCCGCCCTCAATTCCGTATCGAAGGGCGAAGTTTTCCAGTCCGATGCTGTGATTGATCGCTGCAATATATGATTGTTTGCGGGCTTCATTGGTTGTCAACGTGGTCAAGACCGGCAACCCGCCCAATAGAGTCTCGCTTAGGAGGTCGCTTTTACTTTTCTGCTCATTGAAGAGCAGACCAGCATTAAGAATATTCTCGTGGGCGAAGGTATGGCTCCAGCCGATGCCGCCGCTGGTGGCGGTGGCGGAAATGTCAATGCTGTCCGCTGTAACAACACCCGGTGCCGATTCAAATTGAAACCCCCGGGAGAAATCGGTGTACCCCCGACTAAAATACAGGACAAATCGATCATATGGCGTCGGACTGGCCGTCAGATATCCGTTCCCACCCAAAATCTTGTTGTCCACGTTCAAGTCCGTCAAAGCGCCGATATCCCGGCTGTCCGGCACTGTCTCCCATTTCAGGTTTCCGTAGAAGCTAATTGGGAACGGCAGGTTGCTGTAGCCCTGGATGTCACCTTCGGCGACATAGCCGAGCTCGCCGTTTGCCTCGGTTATGCCGCCGCCGATAGAGCCCTCGAAGAAGGGGCGACGGAGAAGATTTGCCGAACGCGAGCGGCCTGAAATGACGTGCGGCTCCAGCATCAGGCCCTGCAGGAAGGCCGAGAAGGATTGACCGTTCGTGGTATTGTTGAAGATGTCCGTGCCGGGAGAATAGTCGTTGGCGAGAATGTCGGCGCTGCCGCGGATGCTCTGGTCGATATAAGCAGTCCCGGCGAAGGGATCGAATACGGCGTCGCTGTAATATTCTGCCCAGGCATTCATGCCCTGAAAACGGAAAGCGTCGTTCAGGGTGGAGCCTGCCTGCTGATTGGCGCCGAGCGAGCTGTAGTGGCCACCCCGCGCCTGTGAGCGTCTTACATATTCCTGCGCATGTCGGATCGCGCCTTCGGAATCGTAGTTGTCGATTGCAATCGCCGTGCGTGCCGCGGATATTACCGGGTCGTTGTTATCGAGACGATCGGCATTGTCGAGCGCTTGCGCGGCGGGAATACGATCCCCCTTTTCGTAATGAGCCGCCGCCAGCAGGAGCTGACCCTGAGAATGGCTCGGGTTCGAAACCGTTCCTGCCAAAAGGTCATCGATTGCCAAGTCAAGCTGGCCCGTCTGCAGGTAGTACATTCCGCGCACCACCAGCGCCGGACCAAGCGTCGGATCGAGCTTGAGGGCCAAATCAAGCTCACGTTTTGCGTCTTCAACCCGGCCGTGTTCCAGGTAGAACACGGCAAGATTGGTCCGCGCGACCGGATCTTCCGGGTCGAGCTCGATGGATTTCCTGTAGTCGGCTTCCGCCTCCCGGTCCGCACCGAGTTCGGAATGAAGCGTACCCCGCACATTCAACGCAGTGCTGCTGCCGGGCGTGACCTCGAGCGCTGTTTCAATGTCCGCCAGCGCGCCCTTTATGTCGCCCTGAACCCCCGACTTGTAATGGGCGCGGATTTCGAGTGCGGTCGGTTCGCGCGGGTCGATCGACAGCGCCTTGTTCATTGCCTCCAAGGCCTGTTCGCGGTCGTTTAGAAGCAGTGCAAGCCAGGCGCGATAGGCGGGAAGTTCGGGATCGTCCGGATACTGTTCTTCCGCATCTGCCAGAACCTTTATGGCTCCCTTGAAATCCTGCAGGAACCCGACCGCATAGGCATGCAGGAATGCTCCATCCGGCCCGCCAACATGTTTCGGCAGGCTCTCGACCCGGCTGGGGTCGGCCAGCGATCGGGCGTAATATCCGCCGTAGAGCGCAATGCCGCGCCGTTTCTTGTCCAGCCCGCGCTCCGCTTGGGCGAACAACTTGGCCGCCTCTGCATACCGCGTCTCGGAGGCAGCAATCACCGCCTTGATCAGGTTCACGCGCGCTTGCTGGGAGGAGGAGAGCGGTTTTCCTTCCAATATCGCCAGGGTTTGCTTGGTCCGTTGCCGGCCTTCCAGCGCAAGCTGCGCTTCGGCAAGCGTCACCCAGTCGTCGATGCTGCGCCTTTCCGGCGCTGTGGCCTGGATACGGTCCGCCTGCCGGCGCATCTCTGCGACCGGCTGCGCGGACGGCGGCATGCGCTCGAACGCTTCACGCGGCGGCAGGTAGAAGAGCATCTGCTCGCGGTCATCGGATTCGACGATCGCGACCTTTCTGGGCGCCTGCCCGATCGAGGCGACGGCCCCCTCGCCCTGCCGCACGTCGACGCTGCCTTGCGGATTGCTGAGCTCCACCTGGCCTTCGAGAACCTGAAGCGAGGTCTGGTTGCCATTGACGGTCATCGTCCAGTCGGTGCCGCGGATCGCTGCCGCTGCCGCGGGTGTTTCGACCCGCACCCCCGGGCCGCCGCGCTCGGCGCGCGCCCAGATGGTGCCTGACTGCAGCTCCAGAATGGTGTCGGCGCTTGTTCCGGCCGTCATCTGCTTGACGACCAGCGACGAGTTGCGGCCAAGCCGCACTTGCGTCCGGTCGGAAAAGACGATCGCCAGCTGACCCGCCGCGTTGGTGCGCAGAACGTCGCCCGTCAGCAGGTCCTGCTTGAGGTCGACGACCTGCCAGTTTGACAGGTCGATGAAACGGACTTCCTCGCCCGCTTTGCGGGCTATGACTGCTCCGGCTGCCGGAGCCGAGCGCGCAACGGGTTCCGCCCATGCGGGAGCCGGTATTGCAGCCGCAAGTATAGGCAGCACAACGGCTGCAATATAAAGTCGTTTAAAATCCCCCAACATGCCTCACCAGTGCTGATAAATATGTCGGGAGTCAAGGTAGAGGCGCCGCTGCCGGATTGCTTTCCCCGCAAAGTGTATTAACAGGGAAACAGTTTTGGCAGGGACGATCGACTTGAGTGACTTCGACAGCGCACCGACCGAGATGCTTGAGATGCCTATGGCGACCGGCGAGGTCACCGAGGAATATTTCAATCACGTCCGCAAGATAAATGACGTCTATTACGACCAGATCAAAATATCCGATCAGAAGGCTGCCTACATATTCACTTTCATGCTGGCTTTCTTGGTTTCATCTGCGGAAGGCCGAAGCGTATTTAATCTGACGCGCTATATGCAAGGAGAATGGGCAGAAATTATTCTCTCCGCCGCGCTCGCCCTTGCGTCCGTCTTCTCGATTCTTTCTGCTATTCTTGTAGTGCTGCCACGGCGGGTTGAGAAATCCACGTCGCTTTTCTGGGGCACATGGCCGAACCATCGGCCGCTTTTCGAGCAGGCGGCGCAACGCAGCGATGTCGGCTACCTCTTTAATGAGTATCTGGACAATGCCGACGTGCTCTCCCTGATCGCCACGCAGAAATACAAGTTCGTCTCCTATGCCTTCCGGGGCCTGATGTTTACAGTCCTTGCCTATGTATTGCTGTTGCTGGTCAGCCAGAACGCGAATTGACCTTTGCCGACGGCTGCCATGCAAGGCTGCCAATCCTGGCGAACGCGCTTGTCTTTGCGTGTCGGACATGGTTGGCGTGAGTATCTCCACGCGTCACGGATTCGCTACATGCCTTCAACTGCCGTCCCTTTTGCCACCATCGGCCTCTTGATCCTCTCCAACGTCTTCATGACATTCGCCTGGTACGGTCACCTTAAATTCGAAAACAGACCGCTTTATCTTGTGATCCTTGTGAGCTGGGGGATCGCCTTCTTTGAATATTGCGCCCAGGTTCCGGCAAACAGGATCGGCTACGGCTATTTCAATGCGGCGCAGCTGAAGACGATCCAGGAAATCATCACGCTTTCCGTCTTCGTTATTTTTTCAGTTCTCTATCTCGGCGAGCCGATCCACTGGAAGCAGATCCTCGGTTTCTGCTTCATCGCTCTCGGCGCCTTCTTCATCTTTACGAAGTAGCCGCTCCGGAACTCTCGCACCGATGGGGCGTTGGGCCACCGTGACCTCAGGTGGTGCGATGAGAAAGCATTCAGGCGATATCCGGATCGGTATCTCGGGCTGGACCTACAAACCCTGGCGCGGGGTTTTCTATCCCGAGGGGCTGCCGCAGAAACAAGAGCTGAGTTATGCGGCGGAGCATTTTCGTTCGATCGAAATCAACGGCACGTTTTATGGTCTGCAGCGTCCCAGCAGCTTTGCCACGTGGTATGACGCCACGCCTGAGGATTTCGTCTTCGCCGTCAAGGGTTCGCGTTACATTACGCATATGCGGCGCCTCAAGGACATCGAGACTCCGTTGGCCAATTTCCTGGCCTCCGGCGTCCTTCGGCTCGGAAAGAAACTGGGGCCGATCCTATGGCAGTTTCCGCCCCGGTTGAAATTCGACCCCGACCGTTTCGAAGCTTTCTTCAAACTGCTGCCCAAAGATACCGATGAAGCCAGTGATCTGGCGGGGCGGCATGATGCTCGTCTCGACGACCGAGCCTATGTCGAGACGGATGAGAGCCGGCCGATGCGTCACGCTGTGGAAATCCGCCACGACAGCTTTCGCTCGCCCGATTTTATCGATCTCCTGCGCCGCTATCGGATCGGTCTGGTTGTGGCGGATACGGTGGATTGGCCGCTCCTGATGGATCTGACGGCTGATTTCGTCTATTGCCGGCTCCACGGTTCCGAACAGTTGTATGTCAGTGGTTATGATGACGAGGCGCTCGACCGCTGGGCGCATCTGGTCGCTGAATGGGTAAAGGGCCGCGATCCGAAAGAGGCTCAACGTGTCTTGCCGCCCTCGCCGTCCCGTGCGCACGGGCGCGACGTCTATGTCTACTTCGATAATGATGTGAAGGTTCGTGCGCCGCGGGATGCCGAATCGCTTGCCGTCCGCCTCAATTCGGGGTCCGTGGCCTCTCGCCCGAAAGGCTTTAAACGCGCCTGAGCACAGCCTGTTCGCTTTTCCATCTCCATGCCTTCATTTCCGTCTCGGTTTGATTTAGAGACAGTCCTTCAAACCGCCTGACAAGGCGGCCTGACTGTTCACAAGGTATGTCGATCGATGCTTGATTCCCTCAGAAACGCCGCCCGCTCGTGGGTTGCCAAGGCTCTCCTCCTGCTTCTGGTCGTTTCCTTCGGCATATGGGGTGTTTCCAGTTCCCTTTTGACGACCAGCAGCAACACCGTGATGACGGTCGGAGATCAGCAAATCTCGACGGAGGAATTCCGTCTTGCCTATCAACGCCAGATAGCCAATCTGAGCCGTCAGTTCGGCATGCAGCTTACCGCCGAACAGGCCCGCGCCTTCGGCGTCCAGAACGATGTCTTTGCCCAGCTTGCCGCCGGTGCTGCCCTCGATCAGCTCTCGGACGACATGAATCTCGGCCTGTCCGAAAATCGTCTCGCCACTTTGATCTCCGAGGATCCGGCCTTTAAGGGCGTCAACGGCCAGTTCGACCGCAACCTCTTCACCTCGCGCCTACGCAATGCCGGGCTGCGAGAGGACGACTATATCAAGGAGCGCAGCAAGGTCGCCGTGCGCAGCCAGGTGGTCGAGGCGGTCTCGGACGGGTTCAAGCCGCCGCAGGTTCTCGTGGAAGCGCTCAAGCATTACCGCGATGAAACCCGTTCGGTGGATTATCTCCTGCTCTCCAACGCCAATATCGATCCGGTCAAGGCGCCGGCCGAGGATGTGCTCGCAGCATGGTTCGAAGGTGTGAAGACGCGGTATCGCGCCCCGGAATATCGGAGCTTCGCTTACGTAAAGCTGCAGCCCGCTGACATCGCCGATGCGTCCTCGGTGACGGACGACGCGGTTCGCGCCCAATACGAAAAGGGCAAGGACAACTATAAGACGCCCGAAACGCGCACGATCGAGCAGCTCCCCTTCCCCAACAAGGAAATGGCGGAGGCCGCCGCAACGCAGCTCAAGGATGGTACTGCGACGTTTGATCAGCTGATCGCCGATCAGGGTAAGAACAGCGCCGACGTTCTGCTGGGTGATTTTACCAGGGACAATCTCCCCGACGCCGCATTTGCGGATCCCGTCTTCAAGGTCGCTTCGGCTGGGGGCACCACGCCGGTTGTCCAGGGAACCTTCGGACCGGTGATCCTGCGTGTCACCAATATCCGCCCGGAAACGACGCGCTCCTTCGACGAGGTCAAGGAAGAGATTCGGAAGCAGCTGTCGGTGAGCACGGCGTCGCAGGAGGTATTGAGCGTCCACGACCGCTTCGAAGACATGCGCAGCGGCGGCACGTCGCTTGAGGAAACCGCAAAGGCGCTCAGTCTGAAGGTCGTGACGGTCACTGCCGACGCGTCCGGGCGCAACGAGCAGGAGCAGCGTATCGCCGATCTTCCGGCTTCCACGCAGTTGCTGGGCGAAGTCTTCCGCACAGAGCCAGGCGCCGATACGATTCCGGTCAGCGTCGGCAATGACGGCTATGTCTGGTTCGAAGTGCGCAATATCACCCCCGAACGCGAACGTCCGCTCGCCGACGTGCGTGACAAAGCGGTTGCCGACTGGACGGCCGAGCAGCAGCGCCAGGCGCTTGCCGCAAAGGCAAACGAACTGAAAGGACGTCTCGACAAGGGCGAGACCCTTGCCGCGATAGCCGAAGAGCTCGGCCTGGCGGTCGAAACCAAGCAAGGCCTGCGCCGTGGCGCCGAGGACGCAATCTTCGGCGGCGAGGCGATTGCCGCGGCTTTCTCGGGCCCTGTCGACACGACTGCGACCGCGCTCGGAGCCGATGGCGAAAGCCGCCTGCTGCTGAAGGTCACGGCAATCGACCAGGCAACGACCGATGCCCTCTCCGGCGATGAACAATTGCAGCGGATGGCCGAGTCGGCGGGCGACGATATGCTTGACCAGATGGTCAACAGCCTCAAGAATACCTATGGCGTCTCGGTCAATCAGACCGTGGTCGATCAGGTCATGCTCCAGTAACAAAGGATGATTCGGGTATGCCTGAGCTGAAGCCCCTCATCGCCAAGGTCGCCAACGGCGAAAGTCTAACGCGCGAAGAAGCGCGCGAAGCCTTCGATATCCTGATGTCGGGCGAAGCGACGCCCTCGCAGATCGGCGGCTTCCTGATGGCTCTTCGCGTTCGCGGAGAGACCGTCGCCGAGATCGCCGGAGCGGTCTCCACCATGCGGGCAAAGATGCTGCCCGTCGTAGCGCCCGACAACGCAATCGACATCGTTGGCACGGGTGGCGATGGTACCGGTACCTACAACATTTCCACCCTTGCCTCGCTAATCGTCGCAGGCTGCGGCGTGCCCGTCGCCAAGCACGGCAACAGAGCCTTGAGCTCGAAATCCGGCGCGGCCGATACGCTGTCGGCGCTCGGCGTCAATCTCGAAATCGGCCCGGATCAGATTGCCCGCTGCATCAGTCAGGCCGGCATCGGCTTTATGTTTGCCTCCATGCATCACGCGGCCATGCGCCATGTGGGGCCGAGCCGGGTGGAACTCGGCACGCGGACGATCTTCAACCTGCTTGGACCGCTCTCCAACCCTGCCGGCGCAAGGCGTCAGCTTCTAGGCGTCTTTGCGCCGAAATGGCTGGAACCGATTGCCGAGGTGCTGCGGGATCTTGGCTCCGAAACCGTCTGGGTCGTACACGGCGACGGCATGGACGAGATCACCACCACAGGCATCACGCAGGTCACTGCGCTTGAAGATGGGAAGATCCACTCCTTCGAACTGACGCCGATGGATTTCGGAGTTACTCCTGCGACGCTCGCTGAACTGAAGGGCGGGGATGGCGTGGCGAATGCCGCCGCCTTGCGCTCGGTCCTCGGCGGTGCCAAAAATGCTTACCGTGATATATCGCTCTGCAACGCGGCCGCTTCGCTTGTAGTCGCCGGCAAGGCAGAAACGATCGCCGACGGCATGAGGCTTGCTACCCGTTCGCTGGAAAGCGGTGAAGCTGCGGCCGCTCTCGAGCGTCTGGTCGCGGTGTCGAACGACGAGGATTAAGGCAGTGGCGGATATCCTGAGGAAGATCGAAGCCTATAAGCGCGAGGAGATTGCAGCGGCAAAAGCCAGCGTGCCGCTCGCCGATTTGAAGGCCCGTGCCGCCGACCAGCCGTCCCCGCGCGGTTTTTACCGGGCCTTGAAGGCGAAACAGGATAGCGGCGCTTTCGGTCTGATTGCCGAAATCAAGAAAGCCAGCCCCTCCAAGGGACTGATCCGTCCCGATTTCGATCCTCCGTCGCTTGCCAGGGCTTACGAGACGGGCGGAGCCGCCTGCCTCTCCGTGCTCACCGACAAACCCAGTTTCCAGGGCGCGCCGGAGTTTCTGACCGCCGCGCGCAACGCCTGCGCCTTGCCGGCTCTGCGAAAGGATTTCATGTTCGAGCCCTACCAGGTTTACGAGGCGCGGGCATGGGGTGCCGATTGTATTCTGCTGATCATGGCGTCGCTCTCCGACGACGAGGCGCGCGAACTCTACGACCTAGCCGCAGAACTCGGGATGGATTCACTGATCGAGGTGCATGACGAGGTGGAGATGGAACGCGCGCTGAAGCTCCCCTCGCCGCTCGTCGGCATCAACAATCGCAATCTGCGGACTTTCGAGCTGAGCCTGGAAACGAGCGAGACGCTTGCCCCCATGGTTCCGGCCGACCGCCTGCTGATAGGCGAAAGCGGCATCTTTACCCATGACGATTGCCAGCGCCTGAAGAAGGTCGGTATCAACACATTCCTGGTCGGGGAAAGTCTGATGCGGAAGGACGACGTTGCCGCGGCGACCCGGCTGCTGCTTACCGGCCAGACCGCGCTGGCGGCCGAATAATGGGAAACCTCACCCATATAGGCGCTTCGGGCGAGGCGCATATGGTGGATGTCGGCGACAAGGCGGACACCGTGCGCCAGGCGACCGCGGAAGGTTATGTCAGGATGCTGCCGGCAACACTGGCGCTCATCCGCGACGGCAACGCCAAGAAGGGCGACGTGATCGGCACGGCGCGGCTTGCGGGTATTATGGCGGCAAAGAAAACGTCTGACCTCATTCCGCTCTGCCATCCTCTGATGCTGACGAAGGTTTCCGTAGAGATCATCGAAGACGACACGCTGCCTGGACTTCGCGTCAGCGCGACCGCGAAACTCAGCGGCAAGACCGGCGTCGAAATGGAGGCGCTGACAGCGGTCTCCGTCGCGTGCCTGACGGTCTACGACATGGCCAAGGCCGTTGATAAAGGTATGGAGATCGGCGGCATCCGCTTACTCGAAAAGACCGGCGGCAAATCCGGAACCTACCGCGCGGGAGATTGAGAATGGCGCTTTTGCCCGTCTCGGAAGCGAAGAGCCGGCTTTTGGCCAAGGCGATCCCGGTTGAGACGATAGAGGTCGTGCCACTTGCGGATGCCGACGGGCGCGTGCTTGCCGCCGATCTGGCGGCGCGCTTCACACAGCCGCCGTTCGATGCTTCGGCAATGGATGGTTATGCTCTGCGCGCCGCGGACGCTCCCCGGATAGGCACGGAACTGACGGTGATCGGCAGTGCTGCGGCGGGCCACGCCTTTTCGGGCGCTGTCGCGGCAGGCCAGGCCGTGCGGATATTCACCGGCGCACCGGTCCCGGAAGGGGCAGATGCCGTATTGATCCAGGAAGATGCCGAAAAACTCGAAGGCGACCGTATCCGCACCAAATTCGAAGTGACGAAGGGTCGTCACGTTCGTCCTCGGGGTCAGGATTTTCGCGAGGGCGAAACCGTACTGGCGGCAGGCACGCTGCTGGACTTTTCCCATGTCACCGTCGCGGCGGCGATGAATTACGCGGAGCTATCGGTCCACCGCCGGCCCCGCATTGCCATACTTGCAACCGGCGATGAGCTCGTTCAGCCCGGCAATATGCCCGGCGCGGCGCAGATCATCGCCTCCAATACGTTCGGCATTGACGCACTGGTGAAGGACAATGGCGGAGAAGTTCTCGACCTCGGCCTCGTCAACGATCGCGAGGAGGATATAGCCGCCGCTATCGCAAGAGCGAGGGCCGCCCGCGCCGACGTGCTCGTAACGCTCGGCGGTGCATCGGTCGGTGATCACGATCTCGTCCAGGCAACCTTGAAAAACGCAGGTATGGAACTCGACTTCTGGCGTATCGCCATGCGGCCCGGCAAGCCGCTGATGGTCGGCCGGCTTGAGGACATGCAGGTACTCGGTCTGCCGGGCAACCCGGTCGCCAGCCTTGTAACCGGCATGCTCTTTCTGGAGCCGCTGGTGCGAAAACTGGCCCGCCTTCCGGAAAGACGGCGGCAGATAGAGGGAACTACGGCCGGAAGGCTGCCGTCCAACGACCAGCGGCAGGATTATCTCCGCGCAAAGCTTTCCAGGGACCGGGACGGTAACGTGATCGCCGAGGCCTTTGACAAGCAGGATTCCTCGATGATGAAGATTTTTGCCCATTCCGACGGGCTGATCATCCGTCCGCCGAATGCGCCCGAGCTGCCTGCGGGCGCGCCCTGCCCGATCCTTCTCATCAGGCCCTGAGCCGGCCAAGCGCATTCCCGCCCGCCGGAAGAACAGGGAGTTCCGACCAGTGCCCGCAGATGAGCCCCGCCCGAGCGTCCTCTGGTTCCGGAAGGATCTCCGTCTTGATGACAATCACGCCCTTCATGCCGCCATCGAGGCCGGCGGACCGATTGTTTCGGTCTATATTCGTGAGCCCGCCGCCCACAATATCGGCCCGCTTGGGTCAGCGCAGAGCTGGTGGCTGCATCATTCCCTGGAAACCCTCCAAAAATCGCTGAGATCGCTCGGGACAGATCTGCTTCTTCTGTCCGGAACGGCCGATCGTGTGCTCGCCGATCTGGCTGACCGGATCGGCGCACGGTCGATCTTCTTCAATCGGGCGTATGAGCGATCGTCGCAGGACCGCGAAATCGTCCCGACGTTGAAAAAGCGTCGAATTGCCGTTCACACGTTCCACGGGCAGCTTTTGTCCGACCCTCTGGAGATCCGGACGAGCGCCGGTGCGGCCTTTCGCGTCTTTACACCTTTTTGGAACGCGCTTCAGAAGCGAGACGAACCGCACGAGCCTATCGACGCGCCATCGAGAATTTCCGCATATCCCGGCCCCCTCCCTTCTGAAGATCTGGAAGATTGGAACCTTTTACCGCAAAAGCCCAACTGGGCGTCGCATTTCCCTGCGGCTTGGACCCCCGGGGAGCAGGGCGCGCAGCAGCGGCTTGCCGACATAATCGACCGAAAGCTGCAGAACTATCGAGACGGTCGCGACCTCGCCGCTGAAGAGAACACGTCGCATCTTTCGCCCCATCTGGCGTTCGGTGAAATCTCGCCCGCCCGCATCTGGCACGCCACGCGGAGCCTGCCTCACACGGCATCTTCGGACGTTGCTCACTTTCGTCGCGAATTGGCTTGGCGTGATTTCTGCTACGGCCTGCTCGTCGAGTTTCCGCATCTTCATGACCGCAACTGGAACAGCAGGTTCGACGCGTTCCCGTGGGAGGATGATGCGCAAGCGTATCGGGCCTGGACCCGCGGGCAGACGGGTTATCCGATCGTCGACGCCGGAATGCGTCAGCTGTGGCGTTACGGCTTCATGCACAACAGGGTGCGGATGATTGTCGCGTCGTTTCTGGTCAAGGACCTGATGATCGATTGGCGCAAGGGCGAACGATGGTTCCGGGACACGCTTGTCGATGCCGACCCGGCCAATAATCCTGCGAACTGGCAATGGGTTGCCGGATCAGGCGCGGACGCCTCCCCGTTTTTTCGGATTTTCAATCCAGTCCTCCAGGGGGAGAAGTTCGATCCCGAAGGCGACTATGTGAAGATGCATGTGCCGGAGCTCGCGAAGCTCGACCGCAAATTTATTCACCGCCCGTTTGAAGCACCAAAGCAGGTTTTGGATCAGGCGGGTATCGAACTGGGCAAGGACTATCCGAAACCCATTGTCAGTCACGACTTCGCCCGTGACAGAGCTCTTGCTGCCTATCGGGCAATGCGATCCTGAATAATCAATGCCTCACCCCTCTGGCGTGCCTGCCTGGTCGGAAACATTAGCCTCGGCCTCATGAGGTTGCCCGATCAATACCCAGATATGGCCGCCTGGATCAAAGATGGACGCCACTTCCCGGTCGCGGAGATCCGTTTGCACTGGATCTCGGATCATCCCCCCGGCTTCGATGGCTGCATTCACGATTTCGCCGACGTCAGGCACGGTAAGCTGGAAGATGGTGCTGACGGCCCCCGGCGTCTTTGGATAGAATGGCCCGCTGTAGGATGGGGCGGCTTCATGCTTTGGATCCGAGCCGCAGATGACGATGTTGAACGGGCCGAGCTGCAGCTCGATCATCAGCAGCCTCAGCATCTCGTAGCAATTGACTTCTTCCGCACCGAAAACAGCCTTGTAGAACTCGGCGGTCGAGCGTTCCTGCCCTTGCTCCACGAAAAGGCTCAAACTCAAGTTGATTTCATTGCCGGTCATCATTCCGATCGCCTCGATTCCGGCGTCAGGATACCGGGAAATGCGTGACAGAGCCACGTCACTCGCCGCTATAACTGCTCATTCCCCCAGGCCATATGAGCGGGAGCCGATAGCGGGTCCGGTATAGCGGGCACGAGGCCTGATCAGATGCCCGCTTTCGACCTGTTCCAAGGCATGGGCAAGCCAGCCGACCGCATGGGCGAGCGCAAAAATCACCAGCGGCGCGTCTTCCGGAAGCCGGAACTTTGCAGCGAGAGCCGCAAGCGCGAAGTCGATATTCACCGGCTCGCCGAGCATCTCTTCGCCAGCCTCGGCAAGGTTGGCATAAAGTTCCGGCGCATCGAGGTCTGCCATCAGCGCTTTGGCGCGCGGATCGCCTTGCGGATAAAGCCTGTGTCCGAATGCCCGTACGAGGCCCTCCGAGGACAATGCGCTGCGGATCGCTTCCCGCGCTCCAACCGATGCGGCCTGTTCTGCCAGCAGTGATATGCTCACCCAGGCGCCACCGTGGCGAGGGCCGGATAGAGCGGTCAACCCGGCCAATACGGCGGCGGAAAGAGCAGCTCCCGAGGAGGCCGTCACCCGCGCTGCAAAGGCGGATACGTTGAGTTCGTGTTCTGCGGCGAGAACAAGCGCCTTCCGAATAAGCTCTGCTGCCTGGGGCCGCTGCCAACCCAATGCCAACCGATCGTGCAGCGGCAGCTGTTCCGGCCACGGGGCAAGCGCTTCGGCCAAGGCCGACAGCACATCCGCGGCCTCAACCCGAAGAACCGAGGCATTTCTTCCCAATGCGGGAAGATCCGTGGCAGACCGGGCGGCGAGCCTCATGAAAGCCGATCCCATCCGAGACGCTTCCGGTTCATTTTCTCCACCTGCAGAGATCCGCACGCTGGCGGTATTCCACAGAAGCGCCGCTGCCTCCTCCAGCGTTGCATGCCGGGAAAATTCGACAGCGTCCACGCCGCGATAGAAAAGCTTTCCATCGGCAATGGTCGAGATCGTCGTGGGCAGGATCGGATCGCCCCACCGGATGGTTTCTGCCGCCACCGCCGCCGACTGCCGTCGACCGGCGTTGCGTTCCGCCAGCCGTTTCACGTCCGAGAGCTGGTAGAGGCTGCGGCGGGGATCTGACGAATCGGCTTTCGCGCGAATGCGTCCGCGGCTAACATTGGCATAAAGCGTCTGCGGTTTGGTTCCGAGAAGGGCAAGCGCCTCTTCGGCGGTGATCCAGAGCGTGTTCATATTGATCGATTGCATCAAGATTGACGTCAATAAGACTAGGTCCGATCATCTCCCTCGTAAAGGAGGTGGCATGAAAGAGGCCACGTCCATGGAGAGAACGGATCTCTGAGATGCAGATGATCTTAGGACAGTCACGCTTTGCGCCGTTTGGCTTACCTTTCCTGGGTTTTCGCGAACTCAGTGAA
>Ga0268294_1076_pt1 | contig 20587 bp, 21 predicted proteins | sample MetS3V5B_FD_191342 | JGI IMG/M metagenome (GOLD analysis project Ga0268294, IMG submission 191342) | Soil microbial communities from Anza Borrego Desert, Southern California, United States - Methylocaldum S3-V5B | ecosystem: Environmental > Terrestrial > Soil > Desert | place: USA: California...
ATATCCTTGTTGTCGTCAACATGCATAGCGTCGCGGAAGAAAACGAGCTCTGGCATGACGTGTCCGATCATTTCTTACGCGAGCTATTGGTGACAAAGACGATCGAGACGCCGGTCAATGTCATCGTTCACACGCTGCAGGACGTGAATGATCAGCTGGCACGCGGACGACCGTTCTTCATCGACATCATCCGTGACGGCATCATGCTCTATGAGAAGGAAGGGCACCCGTTTGTGGCGCCGAAGCCGGTCGGTGAAGAGGAGGCCTTTGAGGAAGCAAAAGGTTATTTCGATGGATGGTATCCGGACGCGATCGAATTCTATCTCGGCGCCGAATTCTATCGAGAAAGGAACAATTTTAAACTTGCCGCCTTCAATCTCCATCAGGCGACTGAACGCCTCTATCACTGCCTCCTTCTCGTGCTCACTCTCTACAGCCCAAAGTCACACCGGCTGAAGTTTCTCCGATCTTCGGCAGAAAGACTTGAGCCGCGGCTGATCGAGGCATGGCCAAGGGACACAAAATTTGCCCGCCGCTGCTTTGAGCGGCTCGATCGTGCCTATGTCGACGCTCGATATTCCCGCCACTACCAAATTACCGAGGAAGAACTCCGCTGGCTGATCGAACGGATCCATGTGCTCCAGGGACTCGTCGAGAAGATCTGCAGGGAAAAGCTGGAGGGATAGGCATCAAAGCCACTCCGCATATTGACCGGTTTGGAAGCTTCGTGACCGACGGCAAACATTGTGGAAATAGATCTCGCACTAAACCGGTGGCAGTGTAGACCCCGAAAATGCGAGCGACGAACCTTCACCGACAGGTTGTCCGAGATTGCTTCTCCCTACATGCGACGAACTGAATGGATGGCTGAGATTGTCGGCTTGATTGGCCACAGGATGGGTGGTCGCCCGAGTGAAAACTCGACGTCCTCGGAAGGGCGGGCCATCCCATAACCAACAGACAGTAGTAGTAGCCCGCGGAACCAGCGAGGCCCGCAAGCGCGAAACTCAGACAGCGAAGAAAGTGCATAGCGGCAATCTAGGTGAGATTCGTCTCATCCTGATTGCCGCGCTATAGAAGAAAGCCCAATTTGCCATCAAAAGGTACATTGCGGCGGTTCAACCGGTAGGTGAGGCCTCGCCACCTGTCAAAGTGCCGTGATGACTGCCCTGCGGCTTAGCCAGGACGCGGAAGAGCTTCGCGACTGCGCCTGCCCGGGCCTGCAGGCCGAGGATCAATCTCCGTCCGGCTTTTGAGATCGCCCATCGCGCCCTGGAAAGTTCATCTTGCCTACAAGATTTGTATAGAAGCGCGGACCGACGAGGCGTACCTGCTTTCCAACGACGTCTATGATGTAACGATGTTTGTCGGTAGCTGAAGCAGTGGGCTGCCTCGGCCAACTGTCCTCAGATCCGGCCTGTGCTGGAGATGTGACGTTCGACAGGACAGCGAGCGCAAGCATGGTCAGAAGTATGCCGAACCTGCAATTCATAGCTCCCTCCGTTGGGCTCAGGGTTTGGGTGAGCCCCCGATCCGATCGATACTGTGCACAGAGGGAACTTTTTCTGCTGGCTTGGGTGAGTCAACACGAGGCAGGTCGATTTGGACCCGAACCGTCATCTTTTGCGGGCGCCTTCCCTCCCGATGCATCAGAAAGACGATCGTACAGTTCTGTCGGCCATCCTCCACAGACAGCAGTTGACCTGGCGTCTCCATCAAGACTGCTTTGGCGGCGGCGGAACAATTCAGCCGGTCATCAGCGTGGGCTGGCGATAAAACGAGCCCTGCGAGACAAGCAGGTGTAAACCACCGCACATTTGCTGGCCTGCGAGTTGACCTCACGTGGAAGAGCTCCCCGCTAATGGATCCTGGTAATTTTCTGAAATTCATCCGGTTCGAAGAGGGCGTTGCAAATTTCCTCGATCATCAGGCGCGTGGCATTTGCAACAGGAGCCGAAAGCGCCTCTCCTCGCCGAGCAGCATTTGCCAACCGAAGTATCCCTTCAAGCTCGATCGGATTTTCGATCAGCCCGTCTAGTTTTTCCTCGATGTCAGTTGGCAGGAAGGGGGATGTTAGATCTCCATTCTGGTCTACCAAGCCGCGTTCGCTCAGTTTGCGTTCGAGCAGCAAACCCAGTTTCATCACTTCTGCGATGTCGTTCATTGTTTCCCCCCCAGCGATGCCCCGGCATCGCATTTTGCAACTATGTCAGCTCTCTCCCTCAACCAACAAAGCTCGCTGCAGCCGGCGACCTAAAGCCTCCTTAAAGTTACCATTATATCACGACATGATATAAATTCCAATCACACGTCTATCACGAAACCTTCAGCGACCATCTATCTGCACCACCGCATCATCGTCTCAGCAGGATGCCCAGGGAGCGAGGTGAGAAGGTTCTTCCGTTAGAGACAGCTTAGCGATGTCTCCGACATGTTAGCGATTGATTTGAGCGGTCCGCAGGGCATCCTCAAATTTCTCGCGGGCCAAGTCCGGGCAGCCTCGTCCGTCCAGCGCAGCCAAGATGGCCTCTGATGCGCTCGCAAAGTTCATGTCTTTGTTAGGCGGCCAACCGTGAAGCATGAAATCCCACGCTGCTCGTGGTCCGAAAATCAGCAAACCATGCACATCCACCGGCCGATCCCATATAACGTTTTTCATGTTTCCCCCCAAAAGTTTCCGCCGAGATGAGATGATGTGCGCCGCGGCAGATACTTGCTCCAAGCAACCGTTCAGCGGCAAATGCTCGTTACCGGCGGTAGGTCCGGGAAAGAGCGCAAAGGGTCACGGCAAGCGATCTCGAAACCGTCAAAGTTCATTGGCAGGGGCCGCATGCTTGCCGCGAAGAAAGCGGATCTCGTCCCATATGATCGAGCCACTGCGGTCGACCTCCGCGCTCCAGACACGATTGCCGAAGCGACATTGAATTCGTTTTTCGTCCTCGTGTTCCGAAGCGCTTTTCTGGACGGCAATCTTAACCAATCCGAGGGCAAAGTATCGGTCGAACTCTTCATGGGACAATCCGAATTGAGACGAAATTTTGCCCGGATCACAAGGCAGATTATTGAGCGATGACACCAAAGTAATACCCCTTCAAATGTCGCGCGACGTGTAGCCGCCCCTTTTTGCCGCAGGGATAAGAAATAGGGCCCGCAAGAATGACAGGTCTAATGTCTGCGAATTCCACCTGAGGCCGTCCATGCCCAGGCTCTTCCCTCCCGCGGACAATCACAAGATATATCACAATGTGATATAATTAAAGGACTTTTTGAATGTCTGTCACCGATGGATTTGAGACCGAGGTCGATCTGCCGCTGGGAATATATGAGGGACTCGCAGGCTTCCGTCTTGCTATGCGGCGGTTTCTCGCTTTCAGTGAAGCGGCGCTCGCAGACGCCCAAGTCACTTCCCAACAATATCAAGCTATGCTGGTGGTCAAAACCGGGCCGGCCGGCCGGATAAGAATCAGGGAACTCGCCGAGCAAATGTTGATGCCGCATAATGGCGCGGTGCAACTGGTCGATCGCCTTTCAGCAGCGGGGTTCGTGGAACGTACCCCCTCGGAACGTGACAAGAGAAGCGTTCTCGTTTCACTGACGGTGAAGGGGGAGCAGGTATTGCAGAAGCTGGCTCGCATTCATGTGGGAGGTATGCTTGCGAATGAGCCTCTTTTAGCCGACTCCCTGGCTCGGCTCCGGAATCTGGCGTTACTGACGTGACTCCAGCGAACATTTCTGCAACCGGATCGGTGGCAGTCCCCGGGACGAAAATACTGCGAAAGCCGGCCACGCCTCCAGACCGACTGGCAGCACTATCGTGTCGAAACCCATACTGTATAGTCCACTCGTGGGATGGGACCGGTAACCTGTCTGGGGTGCCCGAAACCATAATGCACATGGGCATGACGTACTCGCCATGGAGGAGAACGGGCGATTGTGGATAGATCGGCCTCCAAGCTCAGGCAGGTCGTGCGGCCGATACCATAAACACAGATACGCTGCGCCGTCTCGGCATCGACGAGTTCGAGCGTGCTATCGTCGGCATCGGAACCGATAATGAAGCGAGCCTGATGACGGTTTTTGCTTGAGTGACCTGTGGGTGTCCGGCATTTGGGCGAAAGTGGTGTGCCAAGACACGGTAGGCTCCTGACTGTCAATCGGCCAGTCCATGGTCCATGCGTTTGCCAAAGAAGAAGATGCCGTCAGATTGGGGTCTTCCTGACTTTTGTGTGGAGCTCAGCCATTTTTATGGGTATCATCCGCGCTCTCAGAAGCTCCGATCCAGCTCTGCCGTACATTGCGCGCTTAATCGTCTTCAAACGGTTGATCTGACCTTCCGCCTGACCGTTGCTCCAGGGCAGATCGATGGCGTTCGCGCTCAGGTAACCTCGCCTCCGTCCAAACATTATTCGTTCAGACGATCAACCAAACGCTTCATGAGATCCATTCGTTCATGAAGAATCGCCACGATGAGGGCGCGCATTCTCTCGAGGCAGACAAAAGACATAGTGGTGTCGGCATCGCGCCATTCGTAACGCGGGATAAAGCGCGCGCTCATATCCTTGAACGGACCTTTGCCCTCGGCAAGGTTTGCGATACCTCGCTCCAAACCCGAAACGTAGCGGCGTACCTGGGCAGCACCCCATTGCGCACGTGTGTAGCGGATGACCGAACGTAGATCCGATTCCGCCTCCGCGGTAAGAATGTAGGCCGTCAAGCACGACCTTCGGCAATCTCCTCTTCGAGGATCTCACCTACGGTTTTGGTCGACAGTCTTCCGACGAGCCCCTCATTGACGCGCGTGTTCATCAACGTCTTCAACTCCTCCCAGGCTCGTTCTCCATCTGTGTCACCGGGAAAGAGGCGCTCAAGTGCATACTGCTTGATCGTCTTGCCCTGCAAAGCGGCCAGCGCCTTTAGGCTTTGATGTTGTTGGTCCGTTATATCGATCGTCAATCGGCTCATCTAACGTCCTCCTCAACTGAGAAAACCCACATTAACACATATGTGGGTATATGGCCACCGCCGATACCTCTGATCTTATATCGCTTGGAGGGATCTGCTCTTTCGAAGAAGACGCCGATCCGCCCTATCTACCTCTGCTCGAGCACAACCCAGAGCGGTCGCTAGACGTGTGCGTGCAGTTGAAGCGAATTGAACGTGCACCCGTAATGTTGTTTTCCTCACTGATCGCCACTTCAATGACTTAGCGAAATCGGGATCTCTCGAAGCATGCTCGACAAGACAGCAAAATACACATTCGCTTGAGATTCTGGTGCTCTGCGACTTACCTCACCGCGTCGCCTCACCGAATGTGAGGTGGAAGCCGCAGTGCATACTAACTGCAGATAATGATCTTCGTGTTTCGTGTTTGAGACCAAGACAATCGGTGCAGCACTGGTCTGCGACAATGCTCCTCCGAGACGCCAGCAAAACTGAGACAGTGTGTTATGCTTACGAGGTAGGCCCGCCACGCTCGCGCTTTGGGGTTTGCGCCGTCACACGGCGTCGGCAACCGCCTAGAAGCCCACTTAGCCTTTGACGTCGGATCGAGGTTAAGGACGCTACGTTTATGGTCGGTTCATGATGGGAAGAGCGAGGTTCACGTTCATCGTCCTGATTTCCTACGCCATTCGGCAAATAGCGACAGGTTGTCCTCCTCGGTCGCAGGGTAGAGCCCGATAATCGTGTGGCCCGCCTTCACCCGCTCGACGACGAAATCCTCGTAAGCGGTCATCTCCACTGCCTCGTCGGCGATCTCGTCGGCAATTTCCGCCGGAATGACGATGACGCTGTCGTCGTCGCCGACCATGATGTCGCCCGGAAAGACGGCAACGTCTCCGCAGCCGATCGGCACGTTAATGTCGATCGCCTCATGCAGTGTCAGGTTCGTCGGGCTCGAAGGGCGGTGGTGGTAAGCCGGCATATCCAGTTCGCCGATCGTCATCGCATCACGAAAGCCGCCGTCGGTGACCACCCCTGCCCCGTCGCGCACCATCAGCCGGGTGATGAGGATATCGCCGGCTGATGCCGCCCGCGCGTCCTTGCGGCTGTCAATGACGAGTACAGAACCTTCCGGGCAGGTTTCGATCGCATGGCGCTGCGGGTGTTTGGGATCACGGAACACCGTCATCGGATTGCGATCCTCGCGTGCCGGTATGTAGCGCAGTGTGAATGCCGGACCGACCATGTTTCGGCCCTTCGGTCGAACCGGTCGCACATCCTGGATCGTCTGGTTCTTCAGGCCGCGCTTGTAGAGTGCCGAGCACAGCGTCGCGACGGATACGCCCATCAGTTTTTCACGGGTTGCGGGGTTCATTGTCTCTCCTTGGCGCTTGCTCAGGTGGTGAGCGGTTCCGGCGCCTCACAGAAGCAATCGCACATCTGCGGCACACCATAGCTTGACTCTCCAAAACACAACAGATATGTCAAGTCGAATTCTGATATCTCAGTTTGGCAATTGATATGTCTAGCTCACTTGAATTTCCATCGCTGCCTTTGTCTGACCTCGTGATACCGCAGGATCTGCCGGTGGGCGGGAACATGACAAACCGAATCCATGCTCTGCTTCGCAAACTGATTGTCGAGGTAAAGCTGCTTCCGGGGCGCGCACTGTCGGAAAAGGAAATCGCCGCACTGCTGCATGTCAGCAAGACACCGGTGCGCGAAGCGATCATCCGCCTTGCAGAAGAAGGTTTCGTCACGGTCGTACCGCAGGGCGGCACCTATATTTCGCCGATCGACGTGCAGCGCTACATGGAAGCTTGCTTCATCCGCTTCAAGCTTGAAGAAGGCGCCGCCATCGAAGCGACCAAACGGCATTCGCTGGAAGATATTGCGCGTTTGAAAACCTGCCTTTCCCAGCAGCGCACAGCTGCGCAGGACGAGGAATTCACCGACTTCTTCCTGCTTGACGAAGAATTTCACCGAACGATCTTTGCTGCAGCCCGCCTGCCCGGCGCCTGGAGCGTCGTCAATCAGGCCAAAGGCGAAATGGACCGGATGCGCCACCTGAAGCGCGTTTTTGCGGTCCGCCGCACCGAAAAGGTGATCGAAGAACACGCAGCGATCGTCAACGCGATCGAGTCCGGAAATGTGGAGGCCGCTCGCGAAGCCATCCAGCGGCATCTTGGCTCGCTTGAATCCAAGATCGCAGAACTCTCTAAGAACCCGAAAATCTGGACCTTCATCGAACAGGTCAACACGCGCGTCACGAGGAAGCGTGTGTCACGAGGAGCCAAGGCCCCCGCCTGACGGAACATTCAAGGCTTTGAGGAGGGGCCTTTCATGTCTGCAGTTCAAATCAACGACGTCGTCAAGCGCTACGGCGCTCTCGAAGTTGTCCATGGCATCAATCTTTCCATTCAGCCGCAGGAATTCGTGGTTCTCGTCGGACCTTCGGGATGCGGAAAATCCACCACACTGCGCATGCTTGCCGGGCTGGAAGATATCTCCGACGGCACCGTCTCCATCGATGGCCGGGTGGTCAACAAGATCGCCCCGAAAGACCGCGACGTTGCGATGGTCTTTCAGAATTATGCCCTCTACCCGCACCTCAACGTGGCGGAAAACATTGCCTTCGGCCTGCGGGTCAGAGGCGAAAAACGGGATGTGATCGACAAGGCCGTCGCGGAAGCGGCCCAGATCCTCAGCCTGACCGAATACCTGGCGCGCAAGCCTGCAGACCTTTCCGGCGGCCAGCGTCAGCGCGTGGCGATGGGGCGCGCCATCGTCCGCCGGCCCAAGATTTTCCTCTTCGATGAGCCCCTCTCAAACCTCGATGCCAAGCTTCGCACCCATATGCGCGCCGAGATCAAATTGCTCCACAAACGAATGCAGGCGACCAGCGTCTACGTCACGCACGACCAGGTGGAGGCGATGACGCTTGCCGACCGCATTGTCATCATGAATGGCGGCGATATCGAGCAAGTCGGCTCGCCGATGGAAGTGTTTCTCGAGCCGGCAAACACATTCGTCGCCAGCTTCATAGGCTCGCCACCGATGAACCTTCTCGACGCGGTGATCGAAAAGCGGGATGGCCGTGTCAGCGCGATACTGTCAGGCAATGCCGGACAGCGCCTCACCATTCCCGAAGCCTTCGCGAAGGGCGCCACAGAGGGGCAGACGATCAAGCTTGGCCTGCGCCCCGAAATCATGTCGGTTAAAACCGGCGATGGTCGGGAAGTTCTGAATTGCAGCATCGATCTCGTGGAGCCCCTCGGCGCCGAAGCTCTGCTTCATGGCAATGCCGAAGGTCAATCCTTCATTGCCAAGGCAGAAACACTCTATGCTGATCATGCCCTTAACGGCGTGACCCAACTCGGCATCGACACGACGCGCATCCAGATCTTCGACGCGACAACCGGTCGGTCACTCAAAGCCGCAGGCGGGTCGCGCTCATGAAACAGACCTATCAGGAACGCCTGCATAATCTGTGGGGAGACGTGCGCCGTGACTGGCAGCTCTATCTCCTGCTTGCGCCGATGGCCATCTGGTTTGCACTCTTTCTCTACAAGCCGATGTACGGTCTGGTCATCGCTTTCCAGGACTTTTCGATTTTCCGCGGCATCGAGAAAAGCCCATGGGTCGGTTTTGCGAACTTCGTGGAGCTATTCCAAAACGACATGTTTGTCCGTGCCTTCTGGAACACAATAGCCATCAGCGGCCTCGGACTGATCTTCGCGTTTCCCGTGCCGATCATTCTGGCGCTGATGTTCAACGAGGTTCAGAACGAGGTTGGTCGTCGCTGGGCGCAGACGATAGTGTACCTGCCGCACTTCATTTCGGTGGTCATCGTTGCGGGCATTGTCATCAACTTCCTTTCGCCTTCCATCGGCATCGTCAATCTGTTCCTGAAGGGGATAGGTCTGGAGCCGATCTATTTTCTCACCCAGCCGGAATGGTTCCGACCTGTCTTCATCGGTTCGTCGGTCTGGAAAGAGTCGGGTTTCGAGTCGATCGTCTATCTGGCCGCGATCGCCGGTGTCAGCCCGACCCTTTACGAATCCGCCCGTGTCGACGGCGCCTCGCGCTGGCAGATGATGTGGCGCATTACCCTGCCCTGCATCCTGCCGACGATCGTGATCATGCTGATCATCCGTATCGGCAATCTGGTCGAGGTCGGGTTCGAATACATCATCCTTCTCTATCGCCCATCCACCTATGAGTCGGCCGACGTCGTCTCGACATTCATCTACCGCACCGGCCTGCAGGGGACCCAGTACGACCTAGCAACAGCTGCCGGCCTGTTCAATGCGGTCATCGCTTTCGTCCTTGTCTATTCGGCAAATCGTATCAGCCGGAAAGTCTCGTCGACGTCGCTTTGGTGAGGAGCTGAAGATGAAGAGTTTCAATCTCTATTCCCGCGGCGACAAGATCTTTGGCTGGGCCAACGCCATTCTTTTGAGCCTGTTCGTCCTGTCTACGCTTTATCCCTTCATCTACGTCGTCGCTGTCTCGATTTCCTCAGGCGCGGCCGTGACTGCCGGGCGCGTAACGCTCTGGCCGGTCGACGTCACTCTGGCTGCCTACGAGCACGTCCTGTCCGACAGGATGTTCTGGATCGCCTACGGCAACACCTTCATCTACACGTTCGGCGGCACCTTCATGAGCCTGCTGATCATGATCCCGGGAGCCTATGCGCTGTCACGCAAACGTCTGCGCGGTCGGACGTTTTTCAATATCGCGATCGCCTTCACGCTCTGGTTCCATGCCGGCATGATCCCGTTCTTCCTCAACATGCGGGATCTCGGCCTGCTCGACAGCCGTTTCGGCATCATCATCGGCTTCGCGGCAAGCGCCTTCAACGTCATCCTGTTGCGCAACTTCTTTGAAGCGGTGCCGAAATCCTTTGAGGAAGCCGCCAAGATGGACGGGGCCAGCGAGCTGCAGTTGCTCTGGAAGGTCTTCATTCCACTTTCCAAACCGGCCATCGTCACCGTGGCGCTGTTCTGCATCGTCTCGCGCTGGAACGGTTATTTCTGGGCAATGGTTTTGCTGCGTGGCGAAGAAAAGATCCCGCTGCAGGTCTACCTGAAGCGGGTGATCGTCGATCTCAATTCGAACGACGAATTCGCCTCGAGCCTGCTGACGGCACACTATTCGTTCGAGACGGTGACCTCCGCGATCATGATCGCGTCGATCATCCCCGTCCTCATCATTTACCCCTACGCGCAGAAGTATTTCACTAAGGGAATTCTGCTGGGCGGAGTGAAAGAGTAGCTGCACAAGGGAGGAGAACCTGTGACAAAACTACGAAAAGGCGCGCCCCTTCTGGCGTTCATGACAGCCATGACAATGGCCTTGCCCGCCTCCGCTCAGGATGCCGGCAAGATATCCGAAGACCCTCTGGAACTGACGATCCATTTCCACTTCCGCGACAAATACGTTTATTCGGAAAAGTGGCCCGTGGAGCAGAAGGCCGCAGAGATCACCAATATCCACGTCCGCAACGTCGCATCGCTGGCGACGACCAGCAGCCGCGATGCCTTCAACCTGCTGATCGCATCAGGCGATCTTCCGGACATTGTCGGCGGCGATGCGAACGGCGGATTGAAGGAGGACTTTATCCGCTACGGGCTGGAAGGTGCGTTCATTCCGCTCGACGACCTGATCGAGGAAAATGCCCCGAACCTCAAGGCGTTCTTCGACAGTCACAAGGACATCCGCAACGCGATTTCCGGACCGGACGGCAAGCTCTACTTCATACCCTATGTGCCGGATGGCAAATACTCTCGCGGCTGGTTCATCCGCCAGGACTGGCTCAACAAACTTGGACTGAAACAGCCGGAAACGCCTGAAGAGGTCTACGAGGTTCTCAAGGCTTTCCGCGACAAGGATCCCAATGGAAACGGCAAGAAGGACGAGGTTCCGTATTTTGCTCGCGAGGAAATCGATGCCGTCCGCCTTATCAATCTGTGGGACGCGCGCGTTTCCGGGTCGGAGCGCTATGGCGACTTCGCCGTCTATGACGGACAGCTCCGTCACCCTTGGGCCGAGGAGAACTACAAGACCGGCATTTCGAATGTGGCCAAGTGGTACAAGGAAGGCCTGATCGACAAGGAGATCTTCACCCGCGGCGCCCGCTCGCGCGAATATCTTCTGGGTAACAATCTCGGCGGCATGACCCATGACTGGTTTGCCAGCACCTCGACCTATAACGACGCCTTGTCGCCAAAGATCGAAGGTTTTGCGCTGAAGCCTATGCTGCCGCCCAAGACGGCTTCCGGCCAGCGGTTCGAGGATTCCCGCCGACTGCGCGTCCAGCCTGTCGGATGGGCGATCTCTGCCACAAACGAACATCCCGTCGAAACGATCAAGTATTTCGATTTCTGGTTCTCCCAGCAGGGGCGCCTGCTGTCGAATTTTGGTGTCGAGGGAAAGACCTACGACATGGTCGACGGCAAGCCGCAGTTCAAAAAGGAAGTGCTGGATAACAAGGATCCGGTCAACGCCCAGCTCTGGGCGGTGGGCGCACAGGTCCCGCGCGGATACTGGATGGACTATGAGTACGAGCGCCAATGGACCAACAGGATCGCGCTTGAAGGCATCGACCTCTACGACAGGTGCAATTGCCTCAAGGACGAATTCATGGGCGTCTCGTTGAACGCCGATGAGAAGGCGACCTTCGACCGCTACTGGCCGGGCCTTCTCACCTACATGACCGAGATGCAGCAGACATGGGTGCTCGGAGCCCAAGACGTCAATACCGGTTGGGATGCTTACAAGAAGCGACTGACGGCTCTCGGTTATGACGAGGTCATCAAGAGCATGCAGTCCGGCTACGACCGCCAATACAAGGCGGCCCAATAATCCTTCGATCGTGATGGCGGCCCTGTCGCCGCCATCCTTTTTCCTTTTGATTTTTATAGGAGTTAGAGCGCAATGCGCCCCTCTGCCTCGGCCATCGCCAGACAAGCTCATCTCGATGAACCCCGACCGGGTTCCTTGACCATTGGCTACGTGCCGAGCGAGCAAACCCCGCCCACCGAAAACCCGCCGCGTTTTTCCTGGCTTCCCGATATCGACGACGGTGCGCGCTATGTGCTGCGCATCTCGACCGACCCCGAATTTGCCGATGCCAAGACGCGCATGTTCGAAGACCTCGCCTGGAATTTCTTCACCCCGGACGAAGTGCTGCCGGAAGGCAATTATCATTGGTGTTATGCGCTCTGGGACCAGACCGCCGCAAAACCCCTGTCGAACTGGAGTGCGGTGCGCAGTTTCGAGATCACCGCCGCGCTTCCAAAAACGCCCTTGCCTGGCAGAGCAGCCCGCCACGCTGCGGCCCATACGAGCCATCCCAGGCTCTGGCTCAACCCCGAGCAACTGAAATCGTTTTCGCAAGCCGTAGACGCAGACCCGAACCATTGCGGATGGTCCGAATTCTTCGAGAAATCCGTAAAACCCTGGCTCGACCGGCCCCTCATGCCGGAACCGCAGCCATATCCCAACAACGTCCGCGTCGCGACGCTCTGGCGGCAGATGTATATCGATTGCCAGGAGGTGATCTACGCCATCCGCCATCTGGCGATTGCCGGCCGCGTTCTGAGACGAGAAGATCTCCTTGATGCGTCGCGCGATTGGCTGCTCTCGGTTGCCGCATGGGATCCGAATGGTGCCACCTCCCGCGCCTATAACGACGAGGCCGGTTTCCGCGTCGTCGTCGCGCTGGCATGGGGATACGACTGGCTCTACGACCATCTGAGCGAGAAAGAACGGGAGACCGTTCGCACCGTCCTGCTGCGCCGTACCCGCGAAGTCGCAGACCATGTGATTGCCCACGCGCGCATTCACGTGTTCCCTTATGACAGTCATGCGGTGCGTTCGCTTTCTGCAGTGCTCACACCGGCCTGTATTTCGCTTCTGGGTGAAAGCGATGATGCCGGCGAATGGCTCGACTATACGGTCGAATTCCTCGCAACACTCTATTCCCCCTGGGCGGGCACCGACGGCGGCTGGGCGGAAGGTCCGCATTACTGGATGACCGGCATGGCCTATCTCATCGAGGCCGCCAACCTGATCCGCTCCTATATCGGTTATGACCTCTACCAGCGGCCTTTCTTCCAGAACACGGGCCGGTTCCCGCTCTACACCAAGGCGCCCGGCACGAGGCGTGCCAATTTCGGCGACGACTCCACCATGGGCGACCTGCCCGGACTGAAGGTGGGCTACAATGTCCGTCAGTTCGCGGGCGTCACCGGCAACGGTCACTATCAATGGTATTTCGATCGCATCAAGCAGGATGCGGCCGGCACGGAAATGGCCTTCTACAATTACGGCTGGTGGGATCTGAATTTCGACGATCTTGTTTATCGCCATGATTACCGGCAGGTGGAAGCTGTTTCACCGACTGATCTGCCCTCGCTCGCCGCCTTCGACGATATCGGTTGGGTCACGATTCAGAAACATATGGAAGACCCTGACCGGCATCTACAGTTCGTCTTCAAATCCAGCCCATACGGCTCGCTCAGCCATAGCCATGGAGATCAGAACGCCTTCGTCCTTTATGCCTATGGTGAGGATCTGGCGATCCAAACCGGTTATTACGTCGCATTCAATTCGCAAATGCACATCAACTGGCGCAGGCAGACACGTTCCAAAAACGCGGTCCTGATCGGCGGAAAAGGGCAATATGCGGAGAAGGACAAGACACTCGCGCGCCGCGCCGCCGGTCGCATCGTATCTGTCGATGAAAAGCCCGGTCATATCCGCATTCTCGGTGACGCGACGGCCGCCTATCAAGTGGCAAACCCGCTGGTGCGCAAGGCGGAACGGGAAATCCATTTCGTCAAAGACAGCTATTTCGTCATTGTCGATGAGGTCGAATGCGCCGAACCGCAGGAGTTACAATGGCTCTGCCACACGACAGGTGTACCGCAGACCGGCCGTTCTAGCTTTCGCTACAATGGCAAGAAGGCAGGCTTTTACGCCCAATTCGTCTTCTCCTCTGCGGGCAATCCGCAGATCACGGCCGTTGAAGGCTTTCCGGAAATCGAGCCGAAGGAATACGAGGGTCTGGAAATCCACCACCATGTCTGCGCAACGGTTCCGGCCGCCAGCAGGCATCGTCTGGTAACCCTGCTCGTGCCCTACAGCTTGAGCGAGCCGAAGCGGATCTTCAGTTTCATCGACGATCAGGGTTTCTCAACCGACATCTATTTCAGCGATGTCGACGACGAGCGATTCAAACTCTCCCTCCCCAAACAATTCTAACCAATGCGAGGTTTTCAGATGCAGCGTTTTACCAACAAAACCATTGTCGTCGCCGGTGCGGGCCGGGATATCGGTCGGGCATGCGCCGTCCGTTTTGCCCAGGAAGATGCCAATGTGGTGCTCACCTATAACGGTGCGGCAGAAGGCGCCGCAGCAACGGTGGCGGACATCGAAAAACTCGGCCGCTCCGCTTTGGCGATCAAGGCGGACCTGACAAATGCAGCAGAAGTCGAGGCCGTGATTTCCACGGCATCCGACAAGTTCGGCGCTATCCATGGCCTCGTCCACGTGGCCGGCGGCATGATTGCACGCAAGACGATCGCGGATATGGATGAGGCCTTCTGGCATCAGGTTCTTAACGTCAATCTGACCTCGCTTTTCCTGATAACCAAGGCTGCACTTCCGAAAATGGCCAAAGGCGCGGCGATCGTAACCTTCTCATCACAGGCAGGCCGGGATGGCGGCGGTCCGGGCGCCATCGCATATGCGACATCGAAGGGAGCAGTGATGACCTTTACGCGCGGCCTTTCCAAGGAGGTCGGCCCCGATATCCGCGTCAACGCCGTTTGCCCCGGCATGATCTCGACGACCTTCCACGACACCTTCACCAAACCGGAAGTGCGCGAGCGGGTCGCTGGCGCCACCTCGCTGAAGCGAGAAGGTGTGAGCGAGGATGTCGCCGGCCTGGTAGCTTTCCTTGCATCGGATGACGCCGCCTATATCACCGGAGCCTGCTACGACATCAACGGCGGCGTCCTGTATTCCTGATATTCCGGTAGGATCATGTCCGTATCTCACCCCAGGGCGAGCCGGATTGCCGTTCTCGGCACTTCGCTCGTCCAGCAGAACCATATCGGCACCGAGACTTCGCTGACAACTTCGGCACGCGGCTGGATGAGCTGGGCCGAGGTCCTGTCGCATGGCAGGCTCTCCTGCCCTGTGTATCACGATCCATCAGTCCCGCTCGGCTGGGAGCCTAGCAATCGGCCGGGCGTCAGCCGCTTTTTCTCCGGTCTCAATTTCGGCGTATCCGGGCAGAAGGCGGTCGAGATCGAACGGCGGCTGCCGCGATTGCTGCAATCGGATTTCGACCTGATCGTCGTTGATGCCGGAACCAACGACATGATGGTGGAAACCCGCCAGACGATTGCCGAGACGCGAGCGCGAATTGCGTCGGCTTTGCTCAACGCTGGCAAGACTGTCATCCTGCTGCCAATCCTCGCCCGCGGCATCGAAAAATGGCCTGCCGGTGGCGCGGAACGGGCAAGGGCGCATTGGATCAACCGTCAAAGCATCGAATTCGCCGCCAGCCACGCCAACTGCCATCTCTTCGACTGGAATTCCGCATGGGTTGATCCGGAGAGCGAATTCGCCGAGCCCTATGCCGGCTACTCCAACGACGGGACGCATTTTTCCGTGCTGGGTGGCTTTGCTGTCGGAAAGGCGCTGGCGGACTATCTCGAAACGATCGTGCCCCGCGCGCCCACCCGCATATTAGCAAGAGACGATCGCTTCGACCCCGTGAACAACCCGCTAGGCAATCTGGCATCGGTTCTTAGGGTTCAAACTAGGACAGAAAGGGAACAGCATAACCATCGCCTCGGCGAAAAGCTTGTTCATCCTGGTGTCGGTGTCTGGGTGGAAGCGATCTGCGATATCGACGTGCCCGCACACGAAGGTGTTCTCGGCATATCACTACGGTTGAAGGACGTTGCTCCCACAGGGCAAGAAACAATCGCGCTCGGCCCGTTCCGCGCAGACGACGGCACACTTTTCCCCTTCCCTGACACTGAATGGAAGGGTGCATTGCGAACCCCTCCGCTGAAGCTTCGCCCCGGTGATACGGAACCTGAACTTTATCTCGACGTCATTCTGCGACCAGGTTCGAGGCCGCTCGAGATAGACGTGTCGCGCATCGACATCCGCCCCGTTTCAAGTCCGGTGCGCGCATGAACGCCAGCAAACCGAGATTGCTGATCGCCATGCGCAGCGAACTTCCCGAAGGTTTCTTCGGCCCGCGCGAATGGGCGCGGTTGAACGCGGTAACGGATATCATTGCAGGTTTCCCCTACACGGATTTCGATGCGGCTGAGGGTGCAAAAGCTCTGGCGGAGGCCGATATTCTGCTGGCGGCCTGGGGCACGCCGTCCCTCACAAGGGAACGTCTTGTGCGAGCGAAAAAACTCAAGATGGTCGCCTATGCGGCATCCTCCGTGCGAACCGTCACACCCACGGAATTCTGGGAAACATCCGATATTCTCGTCACCACGGCGGCATCCGCCATGGCCGTACCTGTGGCCGAGTTCACCTATGCGGCAATCATCATGTGCGGCAAAAATGTTTTCCGACTGCGCGACGAGCACCGGACAGAGCGCGGCACAGGCGGCTTCGGCAGCCGCCGCGGCATGAACCTGCACCATCTCGGCAATCATGCCCGCCGTATCGGCATTATCGGCGCCTCCCGCATCGGGCGTCTGGTTATCGACATGCTCGCACGCGGCACATTCGAGGTCGCGGTTTACGATCCCTTCCTTTCATCAGACGAAGCGACAGCCCTCGGCGCAGCGAAAATGGAGCTGCACCAACTTCTCGCATGGTCCGATGTCGTTTCGCTGCACGCACCTATCCTGCCTGAAACCCGCCACATGATCGGCGCACACGAGCTGGCGCTGATGGCGGATCAGGCAATCTTCATCAACACGGCGCGCGGCTGGCTTGTCGACCACGACGCCTTGCTGGCGGAAGCACAATCCGGCCGGCTGCGTATCCTTATCGATACTCCGGAACCGGAGCCATTGCCGACGGATAGCCTGTTCTACGATCTGCCGAACGTCGTGCTCACCCCGCATATCGCCGGTGCGCTGGGCAATGAGCTGCGAGCGCTTTCCGACGTTGCGATCACCGAAATCGAACGATTTGTCGACGGCCTTGCTCCGCTTCACCCTGTGATAAAGCAGGATCTGGAGCGTGTGGCATGAGCGCATTTGAATACTGTTTCTCTACACTCGGCTGCTCGGAAATGAGCCTGCATGAAGTCGCCAATCTGGCAGATCGACATGATATCGCTGCGGTTGAACTGCGGGCGCTATCCGGCACTGTCGACCTGACTTCGGCGCTGACCGCCGAATTTGAAAATCCGGCAGGCCTTGCAGCGTTTCTGGCCGGGCGCAATCTCGATATTGTGGCCCTGAATACATCCATCAAGCTATTCGAAAGCCCAAACCTTTCAGCCATCGAGCCGTTCATCCCTTGGGCGGAGGCCGTCGGTGCCGCTCATCTGCGTATTTTCGATGGCGGCAAGCAGCTGGCCACTGAAGAGATGAAACACGCCGCCGATCTTCTCATTAATTGGCAGACCACACGGAGTTCATCTGGGCTCAATGTCGACCTGATGATCGAGACCCACGATTCACTGGCCGATGTCGATCAGCTTGTCGCTTTCATCGAGCTTGCGCCTACTGTGCAGATATTATGGGACACACATCATACATGGGCCCGTGGAACTGATCTCGCTTCCGTCTGGGATCGTGTCGCCCGCAATACCGTCCATCTGCACGTGAAGGACAGCAAGGTCGATAGCGATGGGCGCCGACGCTACATACTGCCCGGCCATGGTGATTTTCCGATGGCAGATCTGATCTCGCTCCTTCGACAGAATGAACGACACATCCCTATCAGCCTGGAATGGGAACGCCACTGGCATCCCGAATTGCCATCGTTGGACGACGCCCTGACGGCAGCGCGCAACTGGTGGAAACAAGGAGTTTTTGATGCGCGTCGCTGAGATCCACCTAACGCCCGTAGCAATCCCCGACAAACCGCTCCTGAACTGCAAAGGCGTGCACCAGCCCTACGCCTTGCGCACAGTGATCGAGGTGATCTGCGACGACGGCACCGTTGGCCTGGGTGAAAGTTATGGAAGCATCAAGGCTCTCGATGGACTGCGCCGCGCCGCGCCAGCACTGATCGGGCTTGACCCTTTCCATCTCCATGAGCTGAAATCTCGTGTTATTGCCGCACTGCCCGGTGGCGGCGGCATCAATGCCAAATCAGCGGTGGCCGATCACAAGCTGACAGATGTGGTTACTTCGGCCTTCGAAGTTCCCTGCCTGGACATTCAAGGCAAGCTGCTCGGGCGACCGGTCGCAGACCTCCTCGGGGGTGCGGTTCGATCCGGCGTCCCGTTCAGCGCCTATCTTTTCTTCAAGTTCGCCGCACATATCGGCGAAGCTTCAGACGAGTGGGGCGAGGTGCTGACACCGGATGCCATGGTCGGCGAAGCGCGAAAGATGGTTGAAACCTATGGCTTCCGATCGCTGAAACTCAAAGGCGGCGTGCTGCATCCCGGTCTAGAAATCGAGACGATATTGAAGCTTCGCGAAGCCTTTCCAAATCATCCGCTGCGCATCGACCCCAACGGCGGCTGGACCGTCGAGACCGCGATAAACATCGCTCACAAACTCGAAAACGTTCTGGAATATCTTGAGGATCCGGTCATCGGCATGGATCAGATGGCAAAGGTTGCGGCCGCCACGCCGATCCCCCTCGCTACCAACATGATCGTGCTTGAGTTCGACCAGATCGCCGAAGCCTTCCGGACAAACGCAGTAAAGATCGTTCTCTCCGATCATCACTATTGGGGTGGGCTGCGCGCCTCTACCCATCTTGGAAAAATATGCGAAACACTGGGGCTCGGAGTCTCGATGCATTCGAACTCACATCTCGGGATCACTCTTGCGGCCATGATCCATGTCGCGGCCGCCACGCCCAACCTGAGTTTCGATTGCGATACCCACTATCCGTGGACAGGCGTCGATGTGATCGAAGGTGAACCCTTTGCTTTCCGGGCCGGCAAGCTGGATCTCCCCATAGGCCCGGGTCTTGGCGTATCGCTCGACCGCCAAAAACTCGCTGTGCTCTCGGCTCATTATGAAGAGACTGCAATGAAGGAGCGCGACGACACAGCCTACATGAAGCTATTCGACCCAGCTTATGAAAGGCGTGTACCTCGCTGGTAGAAGACGCGTGGCTCGTGTTCCAGATAGGAAATAACTAGTCTGTTGACTCGGATATTGTCGGTTTAAGCTCTTGAGGAGGTTCGAACCGGAGACCCGTGGTTTCGCGCACAGATTTGAGAAGTGATTTCAACCGTTTTCGCCGGTGAACAGATTGGCGCAATGGTGGGTCCATTCGGTATCCACCTTGAGAAATCCGACCACTTGTTTATATGATGCGTGATGATTGATGTGCGATGAGTCGGATATGAGAACGACCTTGGCAATCGATGACGATGTCCTGATCGCCGCAAAGGCGATGGCCACCCAGCAGCACCGGAGCGTCGGCGAGGTCATTTCTGAGCTGGCGAGACGTTCTCTGCGCCGACCGCCCCGCAGCGGTCAACGCAATGGCATTCCTCTCCGGTCAGCTCGGCCGGATACGCGGCCAGTGACGCTCAAAATCGTGAACGCCTTGCGTGACGAACTGCCGTGACTTTCCTGCTCGACGTCAATGTGCTGATTGCCTTAATCGATCCGGGCCATGTAGCCTATGATGATGCGCACGCATGGTTCGCGGCGATGGGTCGGTCCGCATGGCTACCTGCCCCATTACCGAAAATGGTGTCATCCGGATTGTCGGCAACCCCAAATATCCCAACTCTCCCGGTTCTCCGTCACTCGTGATGGAGATTGTCCGGAAATTGCGGTCGCCCCCCAGTCACAGTTTTTGGCCGGACGATGTGAGCCTTGTCGGGTCAGGTGATATCGCTCCTACAAAAATTCTAACACCGGGACAGGTAACTGATACCTATCTGCTTGCGCTAGCTAAGGCGCGTGGTGGCCAGCTGGCGACATTCGATCGCAAGCTGTCAGCAGCAGCGGTTACAAGGGGCAATTCTGCCTTGCACCTGATCACCACGAGTAGATCGTGAGTTCCCGTCGATAGATTGATCTCTCCGATGTCGATATCGCCGAGGATGCGAGTACACTTGCGGACGCGCTTGTCTTTGACGAACCGGGCATGGCGGGCGAGGCCCATTGGAACGAGGAAGCCAAAGCGTTGATCGGCGGCTTGATCCTGAGGATCATCGGTTACGAGGAATTGGGCCGCCGGCATCTTGGCACCTTGCGGCACTATCTGACGCTGCCGCCGGATGCGTTTGCGGCACTGTTGACGACGATGCAGCAAAGCAGCGAAGCCGGTGGTCTGATTGCCCGTGCCGCCAACCGACATCTCGGCAAGTCCGATCGTGAGGCAGCAGGTGTTCTGTCGGCGGCACAACGCCATACCCACTTCCTCGACAGTCCTCGAATGATCTCGGTCTTGAGCCATTCGGACTTTCGGTTCTGCGATCTCAAGAGCCGCAAGACCACCGTCT
>Ga0268294_1078_pt1 | contig 18603 bp, 17 predicted proteins | sample MetS3V5B_FD_191342 | JGI IMG/M metagenome (GOLD analysis project Ga0268294, IMG submission 191342) | Soil microbial communities from Anza Borrego Desert, Southern California, United States - Methylocaldum S3-V5B | ecosystem: Environmental > Terrestrial > Soil > Desert | place: USA: California...
GGTCTTTCGATACAGGGTGTCTAACTCACTCTGTTGCGCTTTGCCCAACGGGGGGATCAGGATGGCTTTCATGCCACCAGTGTACGCCCTTTCCGCAGAACTTTATGGGATGTACTTAGAGCGTTTTTCATCCCGGTGTACGGATTCGTGTTCGGGCGGGAAGAACGTAGGTCGGCAATCCCTTGCCGACTTATCGGCTCGGCAAAGGATTTTGTTGGAAGGGGCGTCCTGGCGCTCCCAGGACGGCCGTTTTGCGATTGGAAGGGTCGCGACTAAAGCGACCGTTTGCGATTGGGAAGGGATTGCCGACCTACCTATCGGGCTCCCTGATACCGGATCGGAAAACGCTCCAGGGTTTGAAGGACGAGCCTTTTGGGCGGCAAGATCCCTGCTGGATTGCTGATTCCATTGTTCGGTCCGAATGCGGCAATGTCACAGCCGTTAGGAAGCTTCCTCACATGATTTTTGCCTTGTTTTAGCCCAACAGGCGGGAACGTGAGTTAGTAATTAATGCACTAACGGATATTCGCTCCGAAGACCTTTAGCCAAGGAGGGCCGGTCATGCGTACACCCCGCAAATTTCCCTTTCTACCCGTTGCAGCCTTGCTGGCGGTTGTCGGTCTTGTCGTTGCAACGCTCCCGAATCCATGGGTTCATGCCGGTCCGGAGTCGATCATTCAGGCATCCGTGGGCGAGGAACATGACGACTCCGCCGAAAACGGAAACGGACGCCAAGAACAGGGCGATTCTGCCGAAACATTCCGAAATCCACCCGAAGTCGCGAGTTCGGATGGCGCCTTGAACGTCATGCTTACCGCCGGCAAGCGGGAAATCGAGATTGGCGGGCAGAGCGTCGTCGCCATGGTGTTCAATGACAGTTATATCCCACCGACGCTGAGAGTTCGGCCCGGTGATACCCTGAATCTCGAGCTGGTCAATTCGCTGGAAAATTCGACGAATCTGCATCACCACGGCTCGAACGTGTCGCCGCTGGATAATGGCGACAATGTCTTCGTCGATATCATGCCGAATACGCGTTATCGGCAACGAATCGTATTTCCCGACGAGCACCCTGCGGGCTTTCTGTGGTACCACCCTCACATGCACGGTTTGGTCGAGGCGCAGATTTTCGGAGGCATGTCGGGTGGCCTGATCGTCGAGGGCATGCTCGATCCGTTTCCGCAGTTGAGCGGCATCAAGGAGCGCATCATGCTCCTCAAGGATTTTCAGAACATCGGCGGCGAGATCCCTTCGGACAACATCGATAGCAATGCCGGCACGACCCGCACCGTCAACGGCATGGTCAACCCGACCCTGAAGATTCGCCCAGGGGAAACGCAGTTTTGGCGGATCGGCAATATCGGAGCGGATATTTATTACCGTCTGAAGCTGGACGATCACGTACTTTATGAAATCGCCGCGGATGGCAACCGCCATACCGAGCTCGTGCCGCGGGACGAAATTTTACTGCCGCCCGCATCGCGCACCGAGGTGTTGATTCAGGGCGGTCGCCACGGAATCTATCAACTGCGCACTCTCGCCGTCGATACCGGGCCCGATGGGGATCAGTATCCGGAAGTGGTGCTGGCGACCTTGATTTCAGAAGGTGCCGAGCGCGAACCGGTCGAGCTTCCGACCGCGGACCAATTCCCTCCGGTGGAGGATTTGCGCGGGCATCCCGTTGCCCAGCACCGCAGTTTCCAATTCTCGGAGGATCCCGACACCAACCAGTTTTACATCGAGGGCAAGCAGTTCGATCCGAATCGCGTCGACACCCAAGTCAAGCTAGGGGATGTGGAAGAATGGACGATCGAGAATGTGACTGACGAAATGCACGTGTTTCACATACATCAGCTCGATTTTCATGTCACAGAAATCGACGGGCAGCCGGTGCCTTTTACAGGCCGGCAGGATGTGGTCAATCTTCCCGTGAAAAGCCGAGTCAAGCTGCTGATTCCGTTTACCAATCCGGTGATCGTCGGCAAGTTCGTATACCACTGCCATATCGTGGCGCACGAGGACAACGGCATGATGGCCACCGTGGAGGTGGTCCCCTGATCTCGCTGACGGGGACGGTTCAGTGCCGAATGGAAAAGCCGGACACCTTCCTAATCCTGTGGTCGGGCTGTGGCTGGCCATAGAAGGAAGTCAACCAATGAAAACCTGATACCGTCCCGGAAAAGAACGGCGAAAAGGGCTTGTGCTATATTTTGCTTGCTCATTCGTCATGCATCTGCCGGAATCAGTTGCCAGCAAATACTCTGGTATAGCCACTGAGCGGGAAGTGTTGGTTATGCTTGGTAATCATTACTATAAGAACAATGTTTAACGTCAATCGTGTTTTTTCGGCGCGTAACGGTACGACAGGGCAGGTCGAATGGTTTTTCGAGGCTAGGGAAGGCATCATGGGGCCGTATGAATCTGCGGCATCTGCAAATAAAGCCCTCGGGGAGTTCAAGGAGCGTTGCATGCGTCTCGGATGCAGCGGCGGTAGAACCGACGATCCAAAGCTTGGTTTCAAACCCCTCCAAAGCGCCTCGGCCTCGACCACAATGAAATTGGAAATAATCAAGGAAGAGTAACGTTTGATTCGAAAAAGCGATCCGAACCCCTCATGTCGAACACGCTCGGAGCGTCAATGAGCGGCTCCCGGCCAGCATGACGTGCGGACGGAAACGAACGTTCTGAGCTGTGCGGCATCAGGCAAATAGCGAAAGCCTTACGCCTTCTTTCTTGCGTATGAGATCAATCACGTAAAGAACCGCCCCTTCAATTAGAGCATTTTCATACCGACTGTACGGGCACTCGCGCGTAGGTCGGGAATCCCTCCCAATCGCAAACGGTCGCTTTAGTCGCGACCCTTCCAATCGCAAACGGCGTCTTCGGGAGCGCCGAAGCCGCCCTTCCCGACGGTGCAGTTGGGCCAACGGGTTCGTCGGCAAAGGATTGCCGACCTACGAATGCTTGAATCCATTCACCCGAGCCGAAGGCGCCAACGACTCCTGCCAAGCCTGTTTTGCCGTACGAGCGAGATGAAAACGCTCTAAGTACATTCAGGGAAGTCTTGCGGCACAGACAACCTGCAGGACAACCCCGCCAATCAAGCCAATCTGTCGAGATTCCGCAAATATTTGCGGAATGTACTTAGTACCGTCAAAGGTCGAACGAGCGCGAGCCCAAGCCGCCCGTTGTCTCAACGCTCACCGCTTAATGGCGGCTCATCGGAAGCGAACCATTCACCTGAACTGACCGATCACGCCCTTTGAACTTCCTATCCCCCCTATAGTCCTCCTTTACATAAAAGAAGGCGTCTATTTTTCCTGGGATTCCGGATCGCTCTTGCGCTTCAAGAGAAAGGTCGAAAACTATGTTGATCGGATACAAGACCCTCGCATTGTTGCTGCTGCCTGCATTCATCGGCGGAGTTGCTGAGGAGTCTGTTGCCCAAGACCCTCGCGACTGCCTTCCCGGATACGTCTGGCGAGCGGCGCGAGCAGACGACTTGGTCTGCGTCATTCCGCAATCCCGTGCCCTTGCTGCGGATGAGAACGCCAAAGCCCCGTTCAGGCGCGAGCCGGGACCGCGCGATGGCGTCTACTATTGCTTGTCGGGCTTTGTCTGGCGCGAGGCATATGAGGGAGACACGGTCTGTGTTACCCCAGCTGCCCGACAGCGGGTGTGGGAAGAGAACGCACTCGCAGCATCGAGGACGGTTGCTGGAGGGGTAGACTTCCGCACTGTAGGTCAGCACACCTTGCTCGTAGGAGTCACCACCAGCCGTAACGCCTGGGAGAGTAGAACCTACAGTTCCACTTGCGGAGAGCTAACCCCGATGCCCGGAGTGATGGACGGCATGGTAGGGTGGGGACAGGCGGAGATCGGATGGCTCGGCGAAAATTGCTTCGCCTTCGTTCTTGAGCGCGCCGTGCAATTCGACTTCACTCTCATGGACATGATTCCGGACAAGATCGTCGACCGTGCCGTGCTGAGCTACGACGAGGTCGAAGCTCCTTCCTGTCCGCTTGTCGTGGGATACAGCTACCGATGCTGGCAAAACGGAGAGGGAAACTACGAGGTGAAAGCGAACGGCTGCGTGGAAGTGCGCATCCCTTCCATGGATTGGGTTCGTAATGGTGGAACGGTGCAGGGTAGACTCCCGACCTTCGCCAGCGGACAGCCGACATCGCGCATCAATGCACGTCAATGGGATGTAACCTCTCCGATCGCCTGGCAACTCTCCAGCCCCGCGCCTCCGCTGGGCGGAATGCGGGGGTATGGCGTTCTGCTGACCGGAGGCCCGTCGATCGATGGTCTAACGGCTCAGGACAACACGGTCTGTGTCTCGGATCTCTCCAACATCACGCTGGAGATCACCTATACCGTGCCCCCTTCCGGCGAATTTATACCACCCCGATGACGGCATGATAAGGGATAACTGAAATGCCACCCTCATGACCCCCAAGACATCGCGGCCGTGAACTGCACCGAGCCGTGGTTGTCGCAACATGGTCTCCTTGCGAAGCGCATGCGCAGTGGCACGTGTTCACTGTCATCCGCAGGGGGGGACGGAAAAGATCCGCGAGGATTCGTTACCAGCCACGCCGCCGGACGATTAGCATGTGACCGGAAAGTATTGCCTCGACGCCCCTAAAGGCCAAGATCATTACGGATGACCAAGGCGACTAGCTCTAAGGGCTAGGGCATGAGCCGGGCGCAGTGGCGGCGCTTAAGATCGCAAGCCCGATTGGTCGGTTTGGGTGAGTGCGTTTTTCGGAGACGTCTTCGGAAAGACGAGAAAGGTTTGCGCAGAAGAAAATATTGCAAACTTTCGTTTTACATGGTGGCCAGGGACGGAATCGAACCGCCGACACGAGGATTTTCAGTCCTCTGCTCTACCAACTGAGCTACCTGGCCAGTGGCGAATCGAGTTGCGTATTAAACCTGTTACGAGGTTCTCAGTCAAGCACTAATGTTTTAAATCGTCTCGGACGATTATTTGGTATCCGAAAAGGATTCGGGTGGAGTTTTGTCCGGGTATTCGCACAAGTCGGCGATCGGGCAAATGGGGCATTTCGGTTTCCGGGCGACGCAGGTATAGCGGCCGTGCAGGATGAGAAGGTGATGGGCATCCTTGAAATACTGTTTGGGAACGGTACGCTCCAGTTTCCTTTCGACCTCCAATACCGTTTTGCCAGGCGCGAGCCGGGTTCGGTTGGCGACGCGGAAGATATGGGTATCAACCGCGATGGTATGCTGGCCGAATGCGGTGTTGAGGATGACATTGGCGGTCTTGCGGCCTACACCCGGCAGTGCTTCCAACTCTTCTCTTGTTTGCGGCACTTGGCCGCCGTGTTTTTCCAGCAGCAACCGGCAAAGTCCGATGATGTTCTTGGCCTTGCTCGGATATAGGTTGATAGTCTTGATGTATTCCTTGAGACCTTCTTCACCCAAGGCGAGTATGGTCTCGGGCGTATTGGCGACCGGGAATAGCTCGGCGGTAGCCTTATTGACGCCCTTGTCGGTCGCTTGCGCCGACAGCACCACCGCGATCAGCAGCTCGAAAGGCGTCGAGTGCTTGAGCTCGGTCGTCGGCTCCGGGATCGCCGCGGCCAGACGCTCGAAAATCCGTCTGCGCTTTTCGGCGTTCATGATTCATGCATGGGAGATTTATGGAGCGAGTCTGTTTGGACCGGCGCAGTCTTGCCGAGAGCTTTCGTTTTCGCCCGGGCGTCGATGAGGTTTTTCACCGCGATCAGGAGGCCGAGGCCAATGAAGGCGCCAGGCGGGAGAATTGCCAGCAGAAATCCGTCGTAGTCGCTGAAGACGGGTAAAGTCCAGTTCTTGGCGATTTCGCCGAACATCAAGTCCGCTCGATTCAACACGGCACCGGTTCCTATCGCCTCGCGCAGGGCGCCGAGCATGACCAGTGCAAAGGTGAATCCCAACCCCACGAACAAGCCGTCCATGAGCGCGCGATCGACCGGATTCTTGGATGCGAAGGCTTCGGCGCGTCCGATGATGGCGCAGTTGGTGACGATCAGAGGTATGAAGATGCCGAGAATCTTATGCAGATCGTGGAAGAAGGCATTCATCAATAGTTCGATGACGGTGACGTTCGAGGCGATGATGAGTACGAACACCGGCAACCGGATTTCGGTCGCGACGTGATTGCGGATCAGCGAAACGATGACGTTGGAAAAGATCAGCGCCATGGTGGTGGCGAGACCCAGCCCCAGGCTGTTGATCACCGAATTGCTGACCGCCAGCAGGGGGCATAATCCCAGAAGCGCGACGAAGGCCTGGTTGTTGTGCCAGAGGCCGTCGCGGACGATTTTCTGGTATTTGGAAAAGTCGATCATGGATTCGATCCTAGGGAGCTTCCCGACTCTTGGTCAAATAGGCGCTCTTGGTTCCGCTCAAAGAAAATCAGGGTCTTGTAAACGGCTTTGACTACCGCGCGTGGCGTGATCGTCGCTCCGGTGAACTGGTCGAACTCGCCGCCGTCCCGTTTGACTTTCCAGCGGGATTCCGAAGGATTACTCAGCGAGCGGCCGTCGAAGCCCAATATCCAGTCCGATTTGTCGGTATCGATGGGATCGCCGAGTCCGGGCGTTTCGCGATGGCTGACGACCCTGACGCCGGCTAGCGAGCCGTCCGTGCGGACTGCTACCAGCAGTCTGATTGTGCCGTTGTAGCCGTCCGGAGCGACAGGGGAGAGCACGGCCGCCACGGGCTTGCCGTTTTTTCGTGCGCGATAAATGGTAACCGCTTTATCGGTGCCGAGGGTGAGGTCGCTGGCTGTTATGGTGTCGGCGAGAATATCGTTGTCGAACCAGTCGGCCGGAACCAAGGATTCCAAAGTGTGCAGCAGGACGGCCTGTTCGTTGGACTCGATGCGCTCTTTCGTTCCGTCGTGCACCAGGGCCACGAGTCCCATGCCGATGACGGCGAACACTCCGAGCGCGGCGGCTGCATTGATGATGGGCTTGGGCAAATTCATTTCGGATGTCCGTAGACCCGCGGACGGGTGTAGTGATCGATGGTGGGCGCAGCCAGATTCAACAGCAGAACCGCAAAGGCGACGCCGTCCGGATAGCCGCCCCAGGAGCGGATGACGAATACCAGTAGGCCGATCGATGCGCCGTAAATCAATCGCCCGCGCGGCGTGGTCGAGGCCGTGACCGGATCGGTCGCGATGAAGAAGGCTCCGAGCATGGCGGCTCCGCTGAAGCACTGGAACAGCGGCGTCGGGTAGACCGCCGGATCGATTAGGAAAAAGATCAACGAAATGCCGAACAAGGCGCCCAAGAATCCGACCGGAATCTGCCAGCCGATGATGCCGCGTTTCAACATCCACAGTCCGCCCAGGAGAAAGCCGAAATTGACCCATTGCCAGCCGCGCCCGCCGATTCCTGCGAAAAGCCCCCCGGCCTGAATTTCGTCCAGTAACCGGTTTAGCCCGAGCTGGGTCTTGATCGTATCGAGCGGGGTCGCCATGGTTAGCGCGTCGAAAGTCATGTCCGACGGCAGCGTGCGGGTGAAGATCGCATTCCAGGCATCGGCAAAACTCAGCGCTGAACCGCTCAGTTCCTTGGGCGGAAGCCAGGCGGTCATGTGCTGGGGAAAAGAGATCAGGAGTACGGCGTAGCCGACCATCGCCGGGTTGAAGGGATTGTATCCCAGCCCGCCGTACAGGTGCTTGCCGATGACGATGGCGAAAAGTGCTCCGAAAGCCGTAAGCCACCAGGGCGCCAAAGGCGGCAGCGACACGGCCAGCAGCACGGCGGTGAGGGCAGCGCTATAGTCCCTAAGAGCAGGCGCAATCGGACGGCGACGCAAGGAGAGCATGGCGGCTTCGCCCAGCTGCGCCGCGAGCAGGGCGATCATGCACTGCACGAGCACTCCAGGGCCGAATTGCCACACCAATGCCGCCAAGCCCGGAATCAGAGCGACGAGCACCTCCAGCATGATGCGGTTGACGCTGTTGACGGGGGCAAGATACGGCGCGTGAGCGGTCGGAAAACGCATGTGAGCGAGTGTTGGATGATGGATGTATTTCAAGTGGCTGTCGAATTTGGAAATGCCCGGCTAATCGATCTCCGAAGGCACCGCTTGAGCTTCGGATTCCGGGCCGCCTGGCGGAGTCTCGGTGTGAACGACCTTGGCGGACTCTCGACGAGTCTCGGCGCCTGCCGGCGGCACTACCGTTTCTTGCTTATCGCCATCAATCTGCGCGGCGCCTTCGCTTGACGGCGCGGATTTTTCCGCGCGGCGGAGTTTGGCGCGTTCGATGGCATCGAGGATTTCCGGCGACTTTCCTGTTCCCAGGTTCTCTTTCTTCCGCTTCGCGGCTTCCGCGCGCTCGCGCTTCTCCTGTTCCTTGCGCGCCTGGCGCGACTCGAAACGAAGGCGCGCATGATCGGCCTTTTCGCGCTCGCGCCGCTTGGCGATGGCCTTGCCTTTCGTGGCGCGGAAATGTTGGACGAGCGGAATGTGGCTGGGGCATACGACATCGCAGGAGCCGCACTCGATGCAGTCGAACAGATTGTAATCCAGCGCCCGTTCGATCTGGTCCGAACGGCCGTACCAGTAAAGCTGCTGCGGCAGCAGGTTCACCGGGCAGGCTTCGGCGCAAGCGCCGCAACGAATGCAGGGCAGGGATCGCTTTTCGCCGATCAGTTCGTTGCGGCCGGCCACCAGTATGCAGTTGGCCGATTTGGTCAAAGGCAGATTATCGGTCGGCACGTCAAAGCCCATCATCGGTCCGCCCAGAACGAGCCGCTCGGCTTCGTTGGTATAGCCGCCGCATTGTTGGATGAGATCGGCGAAAGGCGTACCGATCCGAGCCAGAACATTCTGTGGCTGTTTTACGCCGAGGCCGGTTACCGTCACGATTCGGGAAATCAAAGGAGTACCGTGAACGACGGCGTTATAAACCGCTGCGGCCGTTCCGACATTCTGGCAGACGATACCGATGTCGGCCGGAATGCCGCGCGTCGGTACTTCGCGGCCGGTCAGCAGGCTGATCAATTGTTTCTCGCCGCCGGTGGGATAAATGGCGGGAACGCGCACGAGCTGAATAGCCTCGAAACCTCCGCGCTGCTTCGCCTTCTCCAGTGCGGCCAGCGCGTCCGGCATATCGTCTTCCACGGCCAGGAGACAGCGTTCCGCCTTCAGGATTTGGAGCAGGATTTTGGCGCCTTCCAGCACGTGGTTCGGATAGTGGCTGAGCAGGCTGTCGTCGCAAGTGATGTAGGGCTCGCATTCCGCGCCGTTCAGAATCAGCGTGTCGACCTTGCGATCGCTGCCCGGTGCCACCTTGACCGAGGTAGGGAACGCGGCTCCGCCAAGGCCGACGATTCCGGCTTCGTATATCCTGCGGCGCAGTTCGTCGGGAGAACACTGCCGGTAATCCTCTATGCCGGCGAAGTCCATGGCGGCATCCTCGCCATCGGTCTCGATGACGATGCACGATCCAGTCAGGCCGGACGGGTGGGGCAGAGGCAAGTCTTCGATCTTCCGGACGATGCCGGAACTGGAGGCGTGAATCGGCGGATAGAACGGGTGGTCGTCGCGGGCGATGACTTGGCCTTTCAGAACCCGGTCGCCCGGCGCGACGACGGGCTTGGAATCTTCGCCATTCCGCTGTTGCAGCGGAAAAAGCAGCCTTTCCGGTAAACGCGCGACGGCGAGCGGGGCTTTGCAGGACTCCTGCTTATGGCCATCCAGATGAAGGCCGCCATGGAAGTTCCAGAGTTTGAACAAGTTCATTGACCCACTGCTTTGGGTTCGGGCCATCGCCAGGTGGCCAGGGTTTCCTTAACGGGTTCCATGCGGATGCAATCCACCGGGCATGGCGCCACGCACAGTTCGCAGCCCGTGCATTCCGACGCAATGACCGTGTGCATGTGCTTGGCTGCGCCGAGGATCGCATCGACGGGGCAGGCCTGAATGCAAAGGGTGCAGCCGATGCATTTGCTTTCATCGATGATGGCAACGGACTTCGGTTTTTCGATGCCATGTTCGGCGCTCAAAGGCTTTGGTTCGACGCCCAGCAGATCGGCCAGCGCGATAACGCCTTCCTCGCCGCCCGGAGGGCACTGGTTGATGTCCGCATCGCCCCGCGCGATGGCTTCTGCATACGGGCGGCAACCGGGAAAACCGCATTGCCCGCATTGCGTTTGCGGCAATACGGCGTCGATTTTATCCACCAAGGGATCGCCCTCGACCTTGAAGCGCCGGGCTGAATAGCCCAGGATCAAGCCTAATAAAGCGAACAATGCGCAAACGACGAATACGGCCAACATGGATGAAACCGGATCAGCCCTTGACGAGGCCGGAGAATCCCATGAAAGCCATGGAAATCAGGCCGGCGGTAATCAAGGCGATAGCGTTGCCGCGGAAAGGTAAAGGAACATCGGATGCGTCTATTCGTTCGCGAACCGCTGCGAACAGAACCAAAACCAAGGTAAAGCCGAGAGCGGCACCGAAACCGTACAAAAACGACTCGATGAATCCGTGCTGAGACTGGACATTCAGCAGCGCAACGCCAAGCACCGCACAGTTGGTGGTAATGAGGGGCAAAAATATGCCCAGCACTTGATAGAGCAAGGGGCTCGACTTGCGTACGAACATTTCGGTGAATTGCACCACCACGGCGATGACGACGATGAAGACGATGGTGCGGAGATATTCCAGTCCCAGAGGGACCAGAAGATATTCGTTGGCGAGATAACTGCTCACCGAAGACAGGGTCAGTACGAAGGTCGTCGCCAGACCCATGCCCATCGCAGTCTCAAGTTTTTTGGATACGCCCATGAAGGGGCAAAGCCCGAGAAACTTGACCAAGACGAAGTTATTGACCAGGGTCGTGCCGACCAGGATGAGCAGGTAATCCTTCATTAAGGAAAAATCGGGGAAGTGGGTCGTGATTTGGAGGACGGAATTTTAAAGAAAAGCAATAACTTGTCAAACCATAAAACCGACTGAAATACTTTGTTTTTGCGGGACGTCGGCCATTACGGCATTCGGAGTAAGAGACGAGATCATTATTTAGGTTTTGTAAGGATAGCTCACGATAAGTTCACCGGGATGGTGCGCTGAGCCGAGAGTCGTGAAATGTCCCAATTTCGGAGTGCCCAATCGAGGACATCGTCCGTTTTTGCCGATTGCAAATCCGGAGGCGGGTTTTGGTTTAAGAGGGTCAACAAGCTAACCAAGGTCGATGATGGATTTTGCCCATCCACGGGATCGGCGTAGGTCTGTTTGCTCAGTTTGAGTCCCATTTGATCTAGGAGAACCGGAACGTGCGCGTATACCGGAGTGGGCAATCCGAGTAGCCGCTGCAAATAAATCTGCCGGGGCGTGGAGTCGAGCAAATCGACGCCCCGAACCACTTCGGTAATGCCTTGTTCGTCATCATCGAGCACGGTTGCCAAATGGTAGGCATAAACTGCATCGCGCCGGAAGACGATGAAGTCTCCGACGTCGTTCGCCAGATTCTGTGTCACTGGTCCCTGGAGCATGTCCTCGAACGTTACCGCAGCGTTTTCCGTTATGACGCGCAAGGCATGAGAGTCGGTCACAGGTTTCTTGTTCCTGTTCCGGCAGAACCCCGGGTAAATCGATGCGTCCGTATTTCCGTCAGAGAACGACGCAAGGTCTTTGCGCGAGCAGGTGCAGGGATAAAGGAGCTCTTGATGATCGAGCCGCGCAAGTGCGGCTCGATAGGCCTCCAAACGCTCGCTCTGATAGAGGATAGGCCCGTTCCAGTGCAAACCGAATGTTTCCAGGGTGCGAAGAATCCGGTCTGCTGAATCGGCAATGGTGCGAAAAGGGTCGACATCGTCGATTCTCAAATACCATTCGCCTTGCTGCGATTTGGCTTGGAGAAAACTGGCGAGAGCTGTGTAGAGGGAGCCTAAATGCAGGGGGCCGGTAGGCGATGGCGCGAAACGGCCCCGGTATTTTGGCTTAGAAGAGGTCGTCGAGAATTGGGTGTCGTTCAAGTCCGAGGATGAATGGACCAAAGATTAGCCGACTTGCTTTTCCCGGATTTCATCCAGAGTCTTGCAGTCGATGCACTGGGTCGCCGTCGGCCGCGCCTCGAGGCGCCGCAGGCCGATTTCCACGCCGCAGGTCTCGCAATAACCGTAATCGCCACGCTCGAGATTTTCCAGGGATTCTTCGATCTTTTTGATGAGTTTCCGTTCCCGGTCGCGGGTACGCAGTTCCAGGCTGAATTCGGATTCCTGCGTCGCGCGGTCGTTCGGGTCCGGGAAATTAGCCGCTTCGTCCTGCATGTGATGCACCGTCCGATCGACTTCCTTCATGAGTTCCGCCTTCCAATTCTGTAGAATGCGACGGAAGTGCTCGACTTGAGCCTCATTCATGTATTCTTCGCCTTCCTTGAGCGGGTAAGGCGTGAAGCTGAAAGGTGTCACATGGGTATCGGCTTTTTGGGCGCTGGACATCCGTAAACTCCTAAACCAAGTTCAAAAACCGGATATTACTAGCAGACAAATCGCGGTTCTGCAAGATGGCCGGCGTCTGCTAACGAGATTGCTGGGACACTTTAAGGCGATTCCGCCGTGTTACGGATGCAAAAATGATGATTTCGAATCGTATGGCTGGCATACAGCCCTTCTACGTGATGGAAATTTTGTCGCGTGCCAATGCATTGGAGCGCCAGGGGCGGGACATTATTCATATGGAAATCGGCGAACCGGATTTTCCGACGCCTCCGCTGGTTATCCAACACGCGACCGAATTCATGCGCCGCGGAGAAATAAAGTATACGCCGGCTGCCGGGCTGCCCGAGCTTCGCGAGGCTATATCGAAATATTACCGCGACCGCTACGGCGTATATGTCGCGAGTGAACGAATCTTTGTCACTCCAGGCGCCTCGGGCGGCTTTCTGTTGGCGATGGGATTGCTGCTTAATGAAGGCGACGAGGTTCTGTTGGCGGATCCTGGCTATCCATGTTATGCGAATTTTGTTCGACTTTTTGGTGGCACTCCTTCGTTGGTTCCCGTAGACGCGTCAACGTGCTTCCAGCTCAATTCGGACGTCCTGTCCGCCCACTGGGACAGCCGAACAAAGGGCGTTGTGATCGCATCGCCCTCGAATCCCACTGGAACCGTAATGCAATCGGATGCGTTGAAGAGACTCACCATTGAATTGGAGCGGCGATCGGGGTTTTTGATATCAGACGAGATCTATCACGGACTCGAATATGACGAGCCTTCACCGACGGCTCTATCGCTCTCGGATCGGGTTTTCGTGGTCAACAGCTTTTCGAAATATTTTGGCATGACAGGCTGGCGGGTCGGCTGGCTTGTGGTTCCTGCCGACTACATCGAAAGTGCCGAAAAACTTGCACAGAACATTTTTATTTCTACGCCCGCCCCTTCACAATATGGCGCCCTGGCTTCCTTTACCGAAGCGAACTTACAAGAATTGGAGCAGCGACGACGCGTTTTTCAGGAAAGAAGAGACTTTCTTTGTGAGCAGCTGTTGAGCATTGGATTTACATTAAACACCATCCCAAATGGTGCTTTTTATGTGTACGCTGATTGCCGGCGGTTTACGTCGAATAGCTTTGATTTTGCATTGAATTTGTTAGAGGAAACCGGCGTGGCGACAACTCCGGGTAAGGATTTCGGAAAAAATTCGCCCGAAAGTCATCTTAGATTTTCATATGCGGTCACTCTTGAGCGATTGGCTGCGGCCATAACTCGGATAAGACAGTTTGTGCAGCGCTAATCCTATATGCGACGCTAGACTGCATAATGAGATATTTAAAATATAAGTTGTTAAATCAATCGGTTAGCGCATCCTGGCTGGCGTGATAGCGATCCTCTGGGTGAAATAATCAGTCTTAGGGGCGCGCAACAGCTATGCTAGACTTTGTATGCTTCCTGAGCCGGCGAGATGGGGCGCCGCATTGTAAATCGAGAGCGAAGAGCCAGGCTTTTTGTGCTTGCATCAGACCCGACGTTCCACAAAACCGCGCCGCTTAAACAAAACAAATGTTGGTTTTATGTCAGGGTTTCGGCTGACCTTGTTTTCACCTCGGGTTTCGTGAGCGAGCTGTTTTAAGAAAAAGCTAATTGGGGATAGATATTATGCGTCTTTTTAATTATGGAGCTTTGTGCGGAATTTTATTCTGCGCCTCTTTACTCGTGGGATGTGCTCCACTCGCACCAAACGTAGACCCGCCCTCGGAATATACCTACATCATCGGGCCAGGCGACAGCATTGAAATGTTTGTCTGGGGAAATCCCGAAGTATCTCGCACCATACCGGTTAGACCGGACGGAAAAATCAACGCCCCTTTGGTTGAGGAACTACCTGCATCGGGCAAGACGCCCTTTCAGCTCGCGCGCGATATCGAAAAGGAATTAGCAAAATATATTCGAAACCCGCTAGTAACCGTAATTGTGAGTAATTTTGTCGGTCCTTACAGTGAGCAAGTTAGAGTTGTTGGGCAAGCTGCAAAACCTCAGGCTGTACCTTATAAAGAAAATATGTCTCTGCTCGATTTAATGATTTTAGTTGGTGGGGTTACCGATTATGCGGCTGGCAACCGAGCTACTATCGTAAGGACATTAAATGGTGTTAAGCAGCAACTTAGAGTTCGTATCGATGATCTGCTCGAGGATGGCGATATCACGGCTAATGTAAATATTCTACCAGGAGATGTTTTAATTATTCCGGAAGCTTATTTTTAGCCTGTTTCGCATAGGAGCTAATTTCCATGCATGAACTAATCGCCGAGGTTCTCGGTCATATCCAAGGCGCAACCCGTTATAAATGGCTTTCTATTGCTTTGGCATGGGTAATTAGTCTTGCGGGTTGGGTTTTTGTCGCGCAAATGCCTAACAAGTATGAGGCAAGTGCGCGCGTACATGTGGATACTCGCTCTGTTTTGCGTCCTCTGCTTTCCGGCTTGGCTATTCAGCCAGATGTTTCCGGCCAAATTCGATTAATGTCGAAATTGATGTTCAGTCGCCCAAACTTGGAGAAAGTGGCTCGGATGACCGACTTGGATTTAGGCGCGAAGGATGAAGCATCCATGGAAAAGTTAGTCAGTCACCTGCAATCGGCTATGAGCATTACTGGCGGAGAAAATAATCTATTTACGATTAGCGCAGAAGACCAAAATCCAGCGGTAGCAAAGAAGATTGTTCAGGCATTATTAACTATTTTTGTTGAGCAAACACTCGGAGAGTCGCGGGAAGATTCAAATTCTGCGCAGAAATTTCTGGACCAGCAGTTAAAGGAGTATGAAACACGTTTGCAAGCCGCTGAGAAGGCAAGAGAGGATTTCAAGCGAGCCAATTATGGATTGTTGCCGGAGCACGGGGGCGACCTTTATGGACAGCTCGGCACGCTTAACGGACAGCTCGAGGAGGCTAAGATGGCTCTGCAAGAGGCTGTCTATCGGCGCGAAGAAATGCAGAGGCAGCTGGATGAAGAGGAGCCGTCATTCACGGATTTTGGGAGCCAAGTTGCAGCAAGTCCTTTGGATACGCGTATTCAAGCGTTGCAAGCTCGATTGGATGAATTGTTGCTGAAATACACGAAGGGACATCCCGAGGTTATGGCGATTAAAAAGAGCATAGTCGAATTGGAACGGCAGAAAAAAAAGGAAGAGGAGGAGGCCGCATCGGAAGAAGATACCAGTTCTGGCATGGGGGGCGAGACAAATCCGGTTTTTCAACAGAAGAAAATTGCGCTTGGCGAGGCGGACGCTAATGTCGCCTCCTTGAACTCACGAGTCAAAATCTTCGAGGAAAAGATAGAGAACCTGAAGAAACAAATGGATGACCGTTTAAAAGTGGAGACTCAGTTGCAGGGTCTCAATAGAGATTATGCAGCGATTAAGGAAAATTATGATGCACTCCTGAAACGGCGCGAGACAGCGAGAATGTCGGAAAGCGTAGAGCAGAGCACGGATAGCGTTAAATTCAAGATTGTCGACCCACCTCAAGTACCTACGAAACCTTCTGCTCCCAATCGCATTCTATTATCGGTTGGGGTTTTCGCGGCAGGTATAGTGGTGAGTATAGGGTTGGCTGTGTTTTTGGCGCTGCTCCGGCCGGCATTCAATACCATGAATAAAGTTCGAGAGGTTACAGGACTGCCTGTACTTGGCAGCGTTTCCATGAATTGGATTCCGGAAATTAAGGAACGGAAATGGCGTGAGTTTCTAGCTTTTACGGCTGTATTTGCCATGTTATTCGTAGTATTCGTTGGGGTAATCTTGCTGGAAATTAGGGGTTATCATCTTCCGTCCTTCATTTAGTCGGGGGCAGCCACGTGAGCATTATTGAAAAGGCACTTAATAAAGCGTTAGAGCTCGAGCAGTCTTCGACTAATAAAAAGGCGGATCAACAGAATTTTCCCGAAAGACTGGAAAACATTGAGGCGGCCGAGCCAGTCCCCGAGCCAACCAGGAAAGCTACTGCCGAGGCCAGTAAAATACATTCGATCGGTTGGAGTCACCTGCGGGAAAAAGGGATGCTCGGGCCTGAGATGGCTTATAGTCAGATAGCGGAGGAGTATCGCCTAATCAAACGGCCGCTTTTGATGAACGCATTCCCGGATGGTGATAATGGTCTCAGCCGTGCGAATCTGATTCTCGTCACCAGCAGTGTTCCCGGCGAGGGGAAAACCTTTACGGCCGTAAATTTGGCGCTCAGCATAGCGATGGAGCGGGATAAAACCGTACTGTTGATAGATGCTGACGTGGCGAAACCATCGATAGCTGAATTACTCGGGATCCCTGCGAAGATAGGATTGACCGATCTGCTTCAGGATAAATCGATCCGTTTTTCCGATGTCTTGATCAAAACGGATATTCCCAACCTCACGCTGTTGCCGGCAGGTAAATTGGATCGCCATTCCACCGAGCTCTTAGCTAGTGATGCGATGAAACGACTAGCCAATGAATTATCTGCCCGTTACCCGGACCGGGTAGTGATTTTTGACTCTCCGCCATTGTTGGCTGCTAGTCAAGGCTCCGTTTTAGCCACGTTGGTTGGGCAGGTCGTCCTGGTAATTGAGTCGGAATCAACGCCCCAATACATTGTTCAGGAGGCCATTTCCAAATTAGAGTCCTGCGAGGTCATTGGCTGTGTATTGAACAAGACCAAAAAGGGATTTGGATTCAGATATTATGGCTACGGGTACGGTTATGGGTATGGATCTTATGGTCAGCAGAGAACTGATGGGTGACCCAGCGTCCATGCCAAGTATTAGGAAGATCGGTCAAGGTATAGCCGTTCTTCCTTTTCTTTTTCCGTTGGCCCCTGCCTTCGCCGTGGATTGGCTTGTAACTCCCAATTTAACTGCGCGAGGAATATATTCCGACAATATCAATTTGTCCGGTAGCGGACAACGGTCTAGCAGTTCGGCGGGGCAGAATGGCGATGATGCATTCGTGACTGAGTTAAGTCCTGGCGTATCAGTCCGGCGCCGGGGCCGAAATCTATTTAACTTGGATTATCGCATGCAGAATCTATTCTATGCGGGAACGGATACAGATCCGCGGATCAATAACCAACTTCAAATGAATTCGACTACCGAGCTGTGGGATAATTCGGTATTCATCGATTCTACAAGTACGATTGGGCAATACAATAACTCGACTACTGGCCGTTTTGCGTTTGATAATGTCTCGCAAACTGGCAATACCAGCGATTACAGAACTTTTCGAATCAGCCCCTATTGGAAGCCGCACTTGGGCGGTTATGCAGAAGGTACTGCCCGTGTCACGTACAGTAACATCGGCGGAGGAAACTTCGATTCGAATATTTTCGAACAAAGAATAGATTTGCGTAGTGGCAACTGGTTCGATTCGCTTACCTGGCGTGCCAACTTTTATAATCAAGAAAACACGCGTGACAATGGTGTCGGAGGCGCCAGCGCTACAGGCGACGTAAAATATCGAAACTACAATGGCGAGTTGAGATACCGTCTCTCCAAGGAATTCAGCCCGTTTATTCAGGCAGGACGTTTCGAAAACGATTTTTTAGGTCAGACAAACATTTCGGGGGCTCGAAACGGGGGGTATTGGACTGCGGGACTGGCTTGGACGCCGAGTGCTAAATTAGCTGTACAAGGCGGGTGGGGTAGCAACAATCATTTCATATCTGTGGCATGGGAGCCGAGCAAAAGAACTACGTTTCAGATCATCTACCGCGATAGCGACATAGGTGGGGCTTATGGTGGAGGTGGTTTCGGCGGGTTAGGCTACGGCGGAGCGGGTTTCGGCGGAGCGGGTTTCGGGGGAGCAGGTTTCGGCGGAGCAGGTTTCGGCGGAGCAGGTTTCGGCGGAGCAGGTTTCGGCGGAGCAGGTTTCGGCGGAGCGGGTTTCGGCGGAACAGGTTTCGGCGGAACAGGTTTCGGCGGAACAGGTTTCGGCGGAACAGGTTTCGGCGGAACAGGTTTCGGCGGAACAGGTTTCGGAGGAGCAGGTTTCGGCGGAGCAGGTTTCGGCGGAGCAGGTTTCGGCGGAGCAGGTTTCGGCGGAGCAGGTTTCGGCGGAGCAGGTTTCGGCGGAGCAGGTTTCGGTGGGACCGGCTTAGGAGGGTTCA
>Ga0268294_1081_pt1 | contig 12178 bp, 9 predicted proteins | sample MetS3V5B_FD_191342 | JGI IMG/M metagenome (GOLD analysis project Ga0268294, IMG submission 191342) | Soil microbial communities from Anza Borrego Desert, Southern California, United States - Methylocaldum S3-V5B | ecosystem: Environmental > Terrestrial > Soil > Desert | place: USA: California...
ATATCCTTGTTGTCGTCAACATGCATAGCGTCGCGGAAGAAAACGAGCTCTGGCATGACGTGTCCGATCATTTCTTACGCGAGCTATTGGTGACAAAGACGATCGAGACGCCGGTCAATGTCATCGTGCACACGCTCCAGGATGTGAACGACCAGCTGGCCCGCGGACGGCCGTTCTTCATCGACATCATCCGCGACGGCATCATGCTGTATGAGAAGGACGGCCATCCGTTTGTGGCGCCGAAGCCGCTCAGTGTGGAAGCGGAACACGAAGAAGCACGCCTTTACTTCAAAAAGTGGAGCAAAGATGTTGCTGCACTAATGGACCTAGCCGGAAACGCTTTTGGAAAGCGATACCTCAACCAAGCAGTCTTCCTATTCCATCAGGCCACAGAGGGCATGTACCATTGTTTACTTCTCGTTTTGACCCTCTACAGCCCGAAATCGCATCGACTGAAATCACTGCGCTCATCCGCGGAACGGATAGAACCACGGCTGATCGAGGCATGGCCGCGGGATACCAAGTTCGCCCGCCGTTGTTTTGAACGGCTCGATCGGGCTTATGTCGATGCCCGCTACTCGCCGCATTACGAAATCACCGAGGAAGAGCTGCGCTGGCTGATCGAACGGATCCAGGTGCTGCAAAACCTTGTCGAGCAGATCTGCAGGGAAAAGCTGGAGGGATAAGCATCAAAGCCACTCGACATATTGACCCGGTTTTGGAAGCCTCGTGACCGGCGGCAAACATCACGAGTTTGAATCGGTTGCGATCCACCGATTCAGAATTGTCGTTGGACGTTCTCTTTCCGTTCGACGATCTTCTCCCCATGCTCACTCAGCCCTATCAGCTCTACGTCGAACAAACCGATCCCGCGAAAAACATGGCGCGGTTTTATACCGTCGCAATCTCCGAGACGCTGTTTGGAGAACCCTGCCTGATCAGGCGATGGGGTCGAATAGGCGCTTCTGGCCAGTCCATGGTTCATGCGTTTGCTAAAGAAGAGGATGCCGTCAGGCTGTTTCTCGAGGTCATCAAAACAAAGCGGGCGCGCGGCTATCGACCAAAGCCTGAAGCCACACGCGTCAGCTGCTGACTTCAAGGTTAAGCCATTGCACGGTTTGGGCTCGGACAAACGGATAGACCAGCCCTGCCCGCGTTCAACGTTCAAACCGCTCCAGCATCCTCTTGAGCTGTGCGTTCTGCTGCTGAAGCTTGTTCGCCAACTGCTGTCGAAGCACCCTGATTTCTTCATCGAGGCTTATCGTGTCGTCAGAAACGGTGGGAACGTCCGCCGAGCTCTGCGGAACGACTTCAAGCACGTCAATCTTCTTGCTGCGTCTGCGACGACCTGGCTCTGCGCCTTGGCGAAGCTGCACGGCTTTTGGAGCCTCGCGGTCGGCGGTATCGGCGCTATCAGACCGGACCGGATCCGCAGCTTCGACGACGTCGATGCTTTTGACATCTCGCGTGCCCGGAGCGCTGATCACTCCTGCGGAATGCTGGGCAGCCGTTGACGCCGCAATCGGCTCGCTGTGCGGTGTCAGCTCCTCCCCTGCCGGCTGATCGGTGGAGGCCAAAGTTTCGTCGGCGGAAATTTCAGACGGCGTGACGATAGCCAACAGTTCCGGCGTCACCTTATCGGCGACATCGTGCTCTTGTCCCTGCTGCCGTCGCGGCGACACCAGCCGAGCCAGGAACTTCCAGGGAGACGCCATGTTGTCGACCTCTTATTCCACCCTGCATGCAGGCTGCGCGTTCAATCCTTGGCGGCGGAAAAAACCGCCGCCAACACCTTCATCTCGATAAGCATGAGAATGCGGCCAGCGCTTGGCTGTTCTGCCAATCAACTAAGATTGAGCCGCTTCCGCAGATCGGCATTTTCGGCACGAAGTTTCTCAGCCAGCAGCTTGCGAAGTCGCCGGTTTTCTTCCTCCAGCTGCAGTAGATCGGCCATCTCATCAATTGCCGCCGGCGAAGGAGCAGTCGCTGATTGCACAGCCTTCTGACCACGTTTGACAGGCACACGTCTGGCTTTCATCGCACCGCCCTCAGACTTGGCCTTGCGTCCCCTCCTCTGCTTTCCCGCCGATGCATTTGAACCAGCAGCCGGTTCCGTTGCAGCCTCGACGGTTCCCATTTCAGCGGCCGCCTTTTTGGCGCGCGGTTTGCGCTGTTTCTTCGCTACATCGGGCGCTGCTGCGACTGGCGCGTCAGCATCAGTGATCGTATTTTCGTCGGCCATGTCTCTCTCCTGTAAACCCGATGCAGTTGTCTGCTGGCCGGTCGACACTGTCAATAATGGTCCGGCCGGTTCTTCTGGAGGTAAAAATCCGTCACCGCCGGTTTTGCTATCCGGTGAGCCGACCGGCAGAATTGGCATTGCCTCCTTCAGCACATCTTGCGCAACGGACTTGAGATCGATGTTTCCCCAGATCGAGTTTGCCTTTGCATCGGGTCTTCGCCGGCCGGATTTGTACTCGACGGCAAAATTGCGTTGTACTTTTTTCAATTGTGAAGCCTGAGTGTCTGCGGTGGTGGTTCAGCGACGTCTTCGGCATCGCGACAAGCTTTGCAAATAGCGGCTCCCGTGCTGGCGGTCTACACCATCGCAATTGTGTCAACCCGAGCAGATACAAGCATACAACGTCGCTTTGAATCGAGGTTCGTTTAGGACGTTGTTTTTAAGCTGCTTCGAAAATGGTCCTATAGTCGGAAACTATGCGCGGAATGACCGTGCGCCAAACGACCTTGAGCGTCCCTGCGAAATTCCTTCGGGATGCCGCTATTCGAATATTGACTGCTGCCAGACGTCCCCATGCCCATAGTTGAATCGGCAAGGTGAATCACTCAGCAATGGGCTGTGCCTTTCGGTGTAAAGCGGGGGCTTTTCATGAAATTTCTTTCTCGGATTCCTTGGACCCGTTTCCTGAGCACGCTGCTCATCTGGAGCATGGTGTCGGTATCGCTCGGATCGACCGCCAACGCGCGGTTCATCTCGCCCGATCCTATGGAGCCGACGTTGCCGGGCGATGGCACCAATCGGTATGCTTATGCCGAGAACGATCCGATCAATAAAAGTGACCCTAACGGCCACTCTTGGGCAAGTGTTGGTAAAGCAGTTGGGGAGGCGTTTGAGGCTATTGGAAAGGCCTTATTTGGCGGAGCCGAAAAAGGGTTGGCAAAGGAATCCAATGACGCTGCAAAGGATGTCGCGGAAAAAGTTGCCCCTACAACAACATCAAAAGATGCAGTATCGACGGCCGACCCCAAAAAAGGGTCATTTAAAGATCCAGGAAATCTTGTAGATAGTATGTTAATGGATGAAGCCAAGAAAAACCCCGAAAGCGGGAGGGCTTTAATTTCGATGCCGACAGATCGACTGACTGATTACTTTTCCCAGATTGGGAAACGCCGGACGCAGGTGTCTGAGTTGTAACTAGAGCATTTCCTCTCTTGTTTGAATCTGTAGGGATTCCGACGCGATCGGTTTTGTGATTCAAGATGCTGGCTGGGTGGAGGCCAGCATCGGATGGTACGACCTCTTTCTGATGATCTGCGGGAGCGCGCTGTTGCGGCGGTTGTTGCAGGCGAGAGCTGCCGATCGGTGGCAGCCCGGTTCGGCGTTGCGGTTTCTTCCGTGGTGAAGTGGTCTCAGCGCTATCGCGCAACGGGCTCCGTGACGCCGCGTAAGATGGGCGGCTATCGCAAGCGCGTCCTGGAGCCGCACCGTGCCTTCATCGTCGAGCGGCTTCACCAGACGCCGCATCTCAGCCTGCATGGCTTGAAGGATGAACTGGCGGCGCGCGGGGTCGCGGTCTCCCACAACACCGTGTGGCAGTTCCTCAGGCGTGAAGGACTGCGCTTCAAAAAAAACACTGCTGGCTCTTGAACAGGCGCGTGCCGATATCGCCCGCAAGCGTCACCGCTGGAAAGGGTGGCAGGCTCGCCTCGATCCGGCCCGACTGGTCTTTATTGACGAAACCTGGATCAAGACGAACATGGCCCCGCTCTATGGCTGGGGGCCGAAAGGCAAGCGCCTACGTGGCTTTGCTCCGCATGGGCATTGGCGCACTCTAACATTTCTGGGGGCGTTGCGCTGCGATCGGCTCACCGCTCCTTGCGTCTTCGACGGCCCGATAAACGGCCAATGCTTCAGCGCCTATGTCGAGCAGCAGCTCGTGCCAGTGCTCAGGCCCGGCGACATCGTCGTCATGGACAATCTCGGCAGTCACAAATCGGCGCTCGTGCGCCAGCTCATCCGGGCGGCCGGTGCCAGGCTCTGGTTCCTGCCGCCCTATTCCCCCGATCTCAATCCGATCGAGCAGGCCTTTGCCAAGATCAAACACCGGATGCGCCACGCCCAGAAACGCAGCACCGAGGACACCTGGCGCTTCATCGGCTCGCTCGTCGAAACAATCCAGCCCCAGGAGTGCCGAAACTACTTCGAAAACGCCGGTTATGCTTCCAACAAAACGTGAAACGCTCTAGCATGTCAATGTCCCCGCTTTTTTACATTTTACGGTTCAAACCTGTTGCGAAGCTTTGCAACCTGTCCGTCTTTGTCCGTATCGGGCAGGTAGGACATCTGCCTTCCGCTGATCGTTCCCCGCTTACGCAGGCGCAATGAGCACTGGATAAAAATGACGCAGGAGCTAGTGGCAGCCATGGGCGCTCGCACGCCTGGGACGACCACAACGAGACCGCCATCGAATTTGGCTGAGGAATCGCAGTTCGGTTCTTGACTAAGCCCTATTCGCCGCCGCGGTTCTTCAGAGCCGCGCCGAGAATATCGCCAAGCGAAGCGCCGCTATCGGACGAACCGAACTGAGCGACGGCTTCCTTCTCTTCTGCGATCTCGAGAGCCTTGATCGACAGCATGACCTTGCGGTCCTTCTTGGACCAGTTGACGACGCGGGCGTCGAAAACCTGGCCGACCGAGAAACGCTCCGGACGCTGATCGTCGCGATCGCGTGCCAAGTCGTTGCGGCGGATGAAGGAGGTGATGTCTTCGTGGTTGACGAGCTTCACTTCGACGCCACCGTCGTTGACGGCGATGACTTCGCACGAAACGACAGCGTTCTTGCGTAGTTCGCCGGAAGCTGCAGCTTCGCCGACCGCATCACGGCCGAGCTGCTTGATGCCGAGCGAGATGCGTTCCTTGTCGACGTCCACATCAAGAACGACAGCCTTGACGACGTCGCCCTTGTTGTACTCTTCGATAACCTGCTCGCCCGGACGGTTCCAGTCGAGGTCGGAGAGGTGAACCATGCCGTCGACATCGCCTTCGAGGCCGATGAACAGGCCGAATTCGGTCTTGTTCTTGACTTCGCCTTCAACTTCAGTGCCGGCCGGATGGCTGTAGGCGAATGCCTGCCACGGGTTTTCCAGCGTCTGCTTGAGGCCGAGCGAGATACGGCGCTTGGACGGATCGACTTCGAGAACGACAACGTCAACTTCCTGGCTCGTGGACAGGATCTTGCCGGGATGTACGTTCTTCTTGGTCCAAGACATTTCGGAAATGTGGATCAGGCCTTCGATGCCCGGCTCCAGCTCGACGAATGCGCCGTAGTCGGTGATGTTCGTGACGGTGCCGGAAATCTTCTTGCCGACCGGGTACTTGGCCGAGATGCCATCCCACGGATCCGACTCGAGCTGCTTCATGCCGAGCGAGATACGGTGGGTTTCCTGGTTGATGCGGATGATCTGAACCTTGACCTGCTGGCCGATGTTCAGGATTTCCGACGGATGGTTGACGCGGCGCCATGCCATGTCGGTGACGTGCAGCAGGCCGTCGATGCCGCCGAGGTCAACGAACGCACCGTAATCGGTGATGTTCTTGACGACGCCGTCAACAACCTGGCCTTCCTGAAGCGTTCCTGGCGCAAACGTGTTTGGGGTTGCAACCGGACCCGCATCTTCTTGATGATCGGACACCTCTTCCTGTCCATCCAAATCGGCGAAGGTGATCGACACGCGCACACCAAGCGCAGCCGCAACATCCACGAGCCGCGATAGCCGTGCGCCCATGTAGTTGCTTGCCTCATAGCGTTGAATCTGCTGAGGTTTAAGCTCCAATTTTGCCGCGAGCTGGGTTTGAGATAAACCTTTCGCTATGCGCGCCCGAATAAGCATTCGCGGCAACTCCTCAAGCGAAATCGCTTCATTAAGTGCGAAATCGCCCGACTTCAGCGACGCATATTCGTCCAGTTCCTGCTCAATGTCCCCGATCTGGCTCTCGAGGGCACTCCTTTCCAGTTCACGGAGCCAGCTAGGCTTTTCCGGATCGGCGCGCACAAGGTCGACAGCTGACCTTAGAAGGTTCAGTTGTTCTTGAGAGACCGAGTATTGTCGTTCGCTGAAAATCATCAGCCTAACCTCCGAAGCACTAAAGCATCCGCTGCAATCGAGATCGAAAGGATGCCTTTCTTCTTTCCGGAATGTTTTTCCACTTGGAAGAACTCGACAAAAGGTGCCGCACCGGAGCGCATGCTGGATGGAAAGAACTCGCCAACAAAGCGTTGCTTTTGTGAAGATCTCCCATTTGAGAAATCCAAGAACACCGGATCGAGCAGGTCGCCGCTAACCCCTGCAGGATCCCAACATGCATCATAGTCGCAAGGCCTCGGCTTGCCTGTTACAAAACTGCCGTCAAGGTAGACCGTCTTGCATCCGGCCTTCGCGAGCGCCGCGGACCCCTCTAGGAGCCCTTGAAACAGCGCTTTTCGGTGGTGATTGTAGCCGAATGATTGCTCGACCTCCGTCATCGTTGCCGGATAGATTCCAGCCGGAAGGACATCCCAAGGCGACTCCGCGATGATGGTCAGAGGTGGAATCATGCTTACAACATAACTGTTGTAATACGAAAATGCAAGGAACTCGTTAATTGGAATCCACCCAAACCATGCGAGGTGCTCCAAGCGCTGTTGATCGCCATAAGGTTGTGATGTAGCGTGATAGTCTACTGCGTGGAGGGGCGCATGGCGGATGTCGATGATACGGATGATGGGCTTGCAGGCCCGGACGATGGAATAGGACTCTGCTTGTCTGGGGGCGGCTATCGAGCCATGCTCTTTCACCTCGGCGCCATTATCAGGCTGAACGAGATTGGGCTGTTGCCAAGGCTTTCGCGCGTTTCCAGCGTGTCGGGAGGCTCGATTACCGCGGCATATCTTGGAATGCGGTGGGCGGAGCTCGAGTTTGACGCCGAGGGCCGAGCGTCGAACCTTTCGATTGTCATCGATAAAATCAGAGAGATGGGTCGGACAAGCATCGATGCCGGAGCGATTATTGGAGGCCTTCTGTTGCCCGGTACAATTAGTCAACGTGTTGCAGCCGCCTACGACAGGGTCTTGTTCGACGGTAGTACGACCGATGTCTTTCCGGCTGACGGCGCCGGCCCGCGGTTCGTGATCAATGCCACCAATGTGCAATCGGCCGCACTATGGCGCTTCACCAAGCAGTATATGGGAGATTATCGCGTCGGGCTTGTTAAGGCTCCGGGCGTGCGACTTTCCTTGGCGACCACAGCTTCGTCCGCGTTCCCGCCCGTTCTTTCACCGCTGGTTTTGCCAATTTCCGCGGATGCCCTGTGGATGAAAGGCGAGGATCTTGCCACACCTGAGTTCCGGGAAAAGGCTGTCCTGAGCGATGGTGGGGTCTATGATAACCTTGGTTTAGAAACCGTGTTCAAGAGGTACCGGACGGTTCTTGTCAGCGACGCCGGTCAAAAGAGCAGCCCGGAGGTTGCGCCTGCTCACGATTGGGCAAGACATTCGCTGAGGATACTCGATGTGGTCGATAATCAGGTGAGAAGTCTGCGCAAGCGGGGCCTAATCGACGCTTACCTCAGCGGCCAACGGACCGGCTGCTACTGGAGTATCCGCTCTCGTTTCCATGACTATCAGCCAGTGTCCGACCCGCTCGGTGTAGGCGGTTGGGATACAGCCCCGCTTGCGGCCGTTCCAACCCGTCTCGAGGCTGTTCGCGACGATCTCCAGGAGGGACTTATAAACTGGGGGTACGCGATCTCGGACACCGCGCTTCGTCGACACTACATGAACGATCTTAAAGACACGCTGGGTCTTGAAATCAAAGACCCCGTGCAGTTTCCATATCCCCACGGTTTTTAGGAGACCAAACCGTGAACCGCGAGATCCCATATTCGAAACCGATTTCCCGCCGTTTGCGGATATTCTCTTTCGACCCTGCTCTGGCAGCAAAATACGAGCTCGCTGGCTTGAGCACCGTCACCATCGAAATTCCGTGGGACGACACGCTTCGGCCAGGTCCTATCGACGAATATCTCGAAATCATCGATGTCGACCCTGCCAGCGACGCGGCCTACGCGCCGGTGGACCTCAACGCACCGGAACTGCTAGCTACCGATGGCCTTGCGCCTTCGGAGTCGGATCCTCGCTTCCATCAGCAAATGGTTTATGCGGTTGCGAGAAAGACGATTGATCATTTCGAGCGCGCACTGGGACGCAAAACACTTTGGGCCGCTCATCGTCACGCTGATCACAAAGGCGAAAACTATGTTCCACGATTGAGGATCTATCCTCACGCACTTCGCGAACAAAACGCCTATTACAGCCCACAAAAAAAGGCACTTCTTTTTGGCTATTTTCCGGATTTGATGGGTCGGAGCAACAGCGCGCCCGGTACGTTTGTATTCACGTGCCTCTCGCACGACATCATCGCCCATGAGACGACGCATGCCCTGCTCGACGCCGTGCACCCGCGCTTCAACGAACCGGTCAACCCTGATGTGCTCGCGTTCCATGAAGCATTTGCGGACATAGTTGCTCTCTTCCAGCATTTTTCTTACCCGGGGGTCTTAAGAGACCAAATCGCGCGTACACGCGGCGATTTTGCCGTTCGCGATAGCTTGCTGGGACAGTTGGCGCAGCAATTTGCGCAAGCTTCCGGCCGCGGCAAAGCGCTGCGAATTTACCTCGGAAAAGACGCCGAGGCGCCGAACCCGACCCTTCTCAGCTCACAGGCCAAGCCACACGCTCGTGGGGCTATTCTCGTTGCAGCAGTGTTTGGGGCGTTTCACAAAGTCTACGATGCCCGGACCAGGGACCTCTTCCGAATCGCGTCCGACGGAACTGGCGTGCTTCCGGACGGGGACCTCCATCCCGACTTGGTCAACAGATTAGCAGAGGAGGCGGAGCGTTGCGCTGAGCGCGTGCTGCAGATGTGCATCAGGGCAATCGACTTTTGTCCGCCAGTTGGCATCACATTTGGAGCTTACCTCCGAGCCATTGTGACCGCCGACCGGGACATCAATCCAGGTGACAGGCAAAGCTGGCGATTGGCGTTCATCGAAAGCTTTCGAGAGTGGGGGATATCGCCCCCTGGCGTTCGGTCAATGGCTGAAGACAGTCTCCTCTGGCCAACAGACGAAGAGGTTATTCGCGAGACTGTCAGCATCAGCAATCAGATCAAGAGCCGCAAACTGCAAACTGGCGAGACGCATATCGATCCAGAACGGCTTTCAAAAATCGGAACATCGGCCCTTCGTGAGATTATGTCGGACCCTAAGCGGTTCGTGAGCCGAATGTCGCTTCCCTCATTTGCTCAGATCCAAAATATGAATTTGGACGACGCCAAGCAGGCGAGCAAAATCGCCCTGGAGAGCCTCTTGAGCCAGACCTATGAGAGTGTCGAATATGCGCAGTCGCGACATGCGCAGAACGCGAATCCCCTCCAGCCGATCAGTCTTGCATTGTCGCGTTACACCATTTGGGAGAACGCAGAACAGCAAGCCATCCAGTTCCATGGCTGGTTAATGGACGAAAAGACGTCCTATTTGGCCAATGCGCTCGGGCTGATCGTCGATCTCGATGGCCTTCCAAAAACGATCTCTGCACAGGATACCAATCCGCTCCGATCGCGCATTGAAATACATTCCATCAGGACGGTCTTGCGGCGCGGGCCGCTCGGTTGGCCAGAAAAGCATATGGTCGTCGTCGTCACCCAACGAAGGGCCGGTTTTTTCGATCCGAAGAAGCAATTGATAATGGATCAGACAGACGACGCTCATTCAAGTACCGAACGAGACTTTGTTTATCGGGCCGGGTGCACATTGGTGATCGATCCCGAACAAACCCAAATTCTACGGATCATTCGCACACCAGGCACCATTGCCGACGACGATGAGCTCGACAGGATGCGCTCCTATCTGCTCCACGGCATAACGCCGTCGAATGCCTTCTTTGGGATTGATCGTGGTTTCGGAGATAGCGCTGAACCTTTCGCTCTCCTCCACCGCCATGCGGAGAGCGATCATGGCTAAAAAGCCGAAGCCAAAAAACGAACCGGTCATTGTTCCTCTTATTCCACCCGCCGGCGGGGCCGTCATCCGCATGTACCGGATCGGGCATGGCGACTGCTTCCTTATCGCCTTTGAGGGTGTGGATCCTGCCAAGCCCTGCTTTGTTTTGATAGATTGCGGCTATAAACCAGGCTCTCCCAAGCTGATGGAGCCTCCTACCAATGTCCGGGACATCGCGGCTGATATCGCCGGCGTCACCGGGGGATTTATCGACATTCTTGTGATCACCCATGAGCACCAAGATCACATTATCGGCTTCACGGCGACAAATTTTCCGGATTTGAAAGTCGGAAAGGTTTGGTTTAGCTGGACAGAGAATCCCGAAGATGAGCTCGCAAATCGCCTGCGAAGGAAGCACAATGACACACTCGCTTGGCTGATCGACGCCAGCCGAAATCTTCGCTCGCTTGGAGCCGTGGAATCAGCCGATGCCGTGAGCACTTTCCTTGAATTCGAACTTGGCGAGCCTCCGGAAGAATTCCAGGGTAAAGTCACAAATGCAGCGGCAGGCGGAGGGAAGGATCCAGCAGCCTCCGTCAACAAGCAGGCGATGAAATTCGTTGTCGACCGATCCAGCGACAAACAGCCGGCTTTTCTGTATCCGCACGAGGTTGTTCGACCGCTGCCCGCCGCCAAAACTGCTCGGGCGTTTGTGCTGGGGCCACCATGTGACGAGGAGAAGCTGGACGACCTCAACCCAATTGGATCTGAGATTTTCGGTGACAAACACGTCGATGCGGCGATAGCGCCACGCCCGGAGCTTGTCGCCAAAACCGGTAAGTCGCCGTTTTGGAATGGTTTCGTCATCCCATTGGAGGAAGCCCGGGGGTTGAATTTCGAGAGTTCGTTCTTTCGCGACAATTACGGTGACGAGAACGCCGGCAAGACGGAGCAGGCAGACGGTGAGCCGATCTTGGCAAACACGGCCTGGCGACGCATCGATTCAGATTGGGCAAACCCCTCGATTCAGATGGCATTGGCGATGAACAACGACACCAATAATGCCAGCCTCGTGCTTGCATTTGAGCTATCGAAGGGAGGAAAGGTCCTCCTTTTCGCTGCTGACGCGCAAGCTGGCAATTGGCGATCTTGGGCCGAAGCGACGATCCAAGACGGCTCGGAATCAGTTTCGGTGCAAGATCTTCTCGGACGCGCCGTTGTCTATAAGACCGGGCATCATGGCAGCCATAACGCCACACTCAATGGCCCGGCTAATTCAAGCTATCCAAGTCTCGGATGGATGGGGAAAGGAAAATACCAGAGCGAGTTCACGGCGATGATCACAGCGGTCCGGAAATGGGCTGAGACGCAAAAAGGGTGGGACCATCCACAACCGGCGATAAAAAGCGCGCTTCTCGAAAAAGCCGACGGCCGTGTCCTTCAAACGGACACGCCGCTTGAAACGATGGTCGCCGGCTCCAACAATGCGCAATGGGAAGCGTTCATGGGACGCGTTAAGCAAACCAGCTTGTACTTTGATCTGAAAATCGACCCGTGACTTGGGTGGACCGGCTAGATCGATATAATGGTCGGTTCGCTCCCGACGACATAGTCGACCAGGTAATTAAAGAGGCCGCTATTAGGTGGGTACCCTGACCGCCATCCGTTCAGGCCCCATCCTTTTATAACGGTTTCGGCCCGACCTATTCAAGATTGTCAGAGTTCGCCATTGCTCGACAAAGCGGCGGTCGAGGCCCAGCTTTCCCAACTAGCGCCTTGAGATCCCATCAGGGGTGAGTAGCGGCCTACACCGTGGCAGAGTGAGGTCGCTAGAAAACTCTCTGGAGGCCAACCATGCCGATGACAGCAGATCAATCTCAAGCGCAGACCGCTACTCTC
>Ga0268294_1084_pt1 | contig 8310 bp, 11 predicted proteins | sample MetS3V5B_FD_191342 | JGI IMG/M metagenome (GOLD analysis project Ga0268294, IMG submission 191342) | Soil microbial communities from Anza Borrego Desert, Southern California, United States - Methylocaldum S3-V5B | ecosystem: Environmental > Terrestrial > Soil > Desert | place: USA: California...
GAAGGCATGTCGTCGACGATATCCCGGTTGTCCTGATGGGAAGCTAGCGAGCCCGGCAGGCCTGGGTTGCGCTCTTAAAGGAGAATGGGAAGCCGGGAGCCGAACGCCACTCTGTGACCGAAGCCGGAAAACAGACCGGCGTTAGGGTCACGAATTGGAGAATGGTTCAGAACCGCAGGCGGGCAAAAACCCGTTCTGCGAACCGAGAAGCTTTAACCGATCGGCCCAAACGCCGGTCAAAACATAACCGAACCCAAGGAAAAGCCGCGAAAATAAGCGTTCTTGCCCTTGTGTTCTTTCATTGGAGATCACCATGAGCAGCAAATTCCAGCTCCTGATCAACTGCAAGAGCCGCGAAGGTTCAGAAGGTGTCGCAGTTGACGTCATCAGTCCAGCGACGGGCGAGAGCATCGGCAAGGTGGCTTATGGGGCGCCGGCCGATATTGCAGAGGCAATAGAGACTGCCCGCAGCGGGCTCCAATCCTGGCAGGCCGTGCCGGCTTGGGAGCGCGGACGTATCCTGAAAGATGCCGCCGGGATCATCCGGCGCGATGCCGACCGCATCGCTGAGATGCTGACGCTGGAACAAGGCAAGCTCCTTGCTCAGGCACGTGACGAGGTTTATCGTGCCGCGGGCTTTATCGAATGGTGCGGAGGACAGGCCCGCCGGATAGCCGGCCGGACCGTGCCGGGCCGACAGGCGGGCCAGCACATCGAGGTTTAACCACATCCGATCGGGGTTGTCGCAGCGCTCACGCCCTGGAATTTTCCGATGGCGCTTGCTGCGAAGAAGTTTTCCCGCGCGCGCGCCGCCGGATGCGCCATCATCTGCAAACCCTCTCCGGAAACGCCGGGCTGCGTGCTGGCCTTGGGCGAGGCTCTGCTGGAGGCGGGGGTCCACCCGGCAGCCCTCGCCGTTGTTTTGGGGACGCCAATCAGGTATCAACGCAGGTGATCGAGTCGCCCGTGATCTCCAGGATCACCTTCACAGGCAACATCCCGATCGGCAAACGCCTTGCCGCAGCGGCAGGCCTGCATATGAAGCCCGTGACGATGGAGCTCGGTGGTAATGCGCCTGTTGTTGTCTGCAGCGATGTAGATCCAGAGGCAACGGCGGAACTGCTGGTCCGCGCCAAGTTCACCAATGCCGGCCAGATCTGCCTCTGCCCGTCTCGCTTTTTTGTTGAGGAGAGCATTGCCGAAAGATTTGCCACCCGCTTCGCGGAGGTCGCGGCAAATTCGAAGGTGGGCGACGGCATGGACCCCGCCACCAAGGTCGGTCCCCTCGCCAACGAGCGCCGTGTAGAAGCCATCGCCCGCCTGGTTGACGACGCGCGAGACCGGGGTGCGCGGGTTCTTGCTGGCGGCAATCGTATCGGACATCACGGTTACTTCTATCCACCGACGGTTTTGACGAATGTTTCTGACGAGGCAGCCCTTCTTCATGAGGAGCCCTTCGGCCCGGTTGCCTAGATCCTGCCGTTCAGGGACGACGAGGCAATGCTTCACGCCGCAAACGGCCTTGAATTTGGCCTGTCTGCCTACGTGTTCACCCAGGTCGGCAAGTGTCAGCGCCGTCTGGTGGATGCACTTCAATACGGCGCGGTGTCGGTCAACAGCAGTCTCACACACTTGTGCCAGTCGCAGTGATCACGGCGTCGCGGCCTTTCATGCCTGACGTAGCGCCGTTCGTCACGGGCATCGCCGACAACGATCGTGGCTCCGGTCAGGTCAGCGGCTTTTTCCGGCGAGTGGACGAGTGCGGTAACATCGTAACGGCGGGCAATGGCCTGGCGGACGATGTGGCGGCCGGTCGGACCGGTGGCACCGATGATCAGGATTTTTGGGAGGTTGGTTGGCTTTGTTTCCGTTGGAGAGGTGAGCATGGGGGTGGGCGTGTTTTCGCCTTTAGGATTTCCGGATACGGTTGCGGTCGAATAGATCATGACGAGTGTCCTTGTTTTTGACGTGTGGGACGGCCTGCCTCAGGCGGAGGCCGCAGTTTCCAGAGCGAAGGCGCGATAGGAGCGAAGCGTGCGGCCAAGCAGCGTCGTCAGGCGCTCGACATCGCCGTCGTCAGACAGCATGCCATCGGTCAGGAACCGTTCGCTCATCATGCGCATGTCGTAGGCCATCCACGCGGGCATGAACTGCTTGAGGTTCTGCTCGAAGGCCGCCGTATCACCACCGCCATAGTTGATGGGGCGTCCCAGGACGTCCGACCAAATGGCGGCGATATCGGATCCGGTGAGTGTTTCGGGGCCGACCAGATTGATGCGGGTGATGGGAAGCGGCTGTGCCGCCTGTTCACGACGGAGCAGCTCCAGAGCCGCGATCTCCGCGATATCACGCACATCGATCATGGCGAGGCCCTTCTCCCCGACTGGCATCGGGTAGACGCCGTTGCTGGTGATGACATCCTTGATCGTCACATCGTTCTGGATGAAGTAGGCCGGGCGAAGGATCGTGGCGGCCATGCCCATTTGTTCGATCATACGCTCGACGACAAACTTGCCGGCGAAGTGCGGGACGTTCACGTAGACGTCAGCATGGATCACCGACAGGTAGACGATCCGCTCAATGCCAGCCGACCGTGCCACATTAAGGGCGATCAGAGCCTGGGTGAATTCGTCCGGTACGACGGCGTTGAGCAGGAAGAACGTAGAGACGCCGTCGAATGCGCTGCGTAGCGAGTCCACATCGAGGAGGTCGCCCTTCACAACGGCAACGCCGGCCGGAAAGGTTGCCTTGGACGGATCGCGAACGAGGGCACGAACGTCGGCACCGTGGTTGACGAGGTGCTGGATGACTTGCGCGCCGATATTGCCCGTGGCGCCGGTAATGAGGATGGTCATGGAAGTGTCTCCGGATGTGTGTGCTTGACACCCCGAATATGATTGGTTCAGAAATGACCCGACGACTAATTTAGACGCACCGTCCCACAGGTGGAACGCCATGGACCTGCTTGCTCTTGCGGACTTCAATCTCGTCGCCCGCCACGGCGGCTTTGGCAAAGCGGCCCGCGCCACCGGACGTCCGAAAGCCACGCTGTCGAGGCGCGTCACGGAATTGGAGGCCGCACTCCAGCTTCGGCTGTTCGAACGCGGCACACGCATACTCAAGCTTACGGAAGAAGGGCTGGCGCTCTACGAGCGAACCGCCGTCCTGCTGACGGAACTGGACGAGACTGCGGCGGCGATCGCATCGGGCGCGGAAAAGCCTCGTGGTCGATTGCGGATCAGCGCGCCGCTTCTGTTGTCGCAGACAGCCATGGGCAGGATTGCAGCAGGCTTCGCGCTGAAATACCCTGATGTCCGGCTTGAAATCACCACAGAAGATCGCGCCGTCGACATGATCGAGGAGGGGTATGACCTTGTCATCCGCGTCAACCCGGCGCCGGACGAGAGCCTCGTCGGTCGGGCCTTCCTGCATGACCGCCTGGTTGTCGTGGCACGTCCTGATCTCGCCCGTCCCGCCAGCAGTCAGTCAGTTCCCGGCGTGGTCCGGGGAGGGGGAAGCCAGGAGACCTGGAATGTCATGACCTCAGAAGGGTCTGCTAAGATCAGGATCGATCCCGTTCTCGTCCTGTCCTCCCTCATCATGGTTCGGGATGCGGTGAGGGCAGGCGTCGGGCAGCACGCCTGCCGATCTCGCTGGTGAGCCACGATATCGATGATGGGACATTGCAGCACTGGGGCGACATCGAAGGATCCGAGATCGCGCTCTGGGCGCTCTATCCATCGCGGCGTCTCTTGAGCGCGCGGGTCTCTGCCTTCCTCGATTTCATGAAGCAGGCCTTCCCCAAGGGAACACCTGAAGAACTTGCCGCCTATATCGGCGGGTAAGGTCGTACGCCTTACGCCGCAGCAGCGACTGCGCGCGAATAGGCGCCGGGCGGCATTCCCACATGCCGATTGAAGGCAACGCTGAAGGCGCTTGTCGATCCGTAGCCGACGCGTTCGGCGATTTCGGCCAACGCGATATCCTCCCGGAGAAACTCTTTCGCCAGCGCCATGCGCCATCCGGTCGCATACTCCATCGGTGCGACACCAACTTCCTTGCGGAAGCGATCGAAGAAAGTCGAACGGGACATGGCGGCTTCGCGAGCGAGTGTTTCCACCGTCATGCTTCGACCCGGGTCTTCGTGGATCCGGCGCAAGGTCGGCGCCAGCAGCGGATCGGCCATACCACGCAGGAGGCCCGGCGGCGCCTTAGCATTGGCTGCTGACCTTAGCGCATCGATGAACAGCACCTCGAGCAAACGGTGGAGAACCATCTCGCGCGCGGCACGGTCGGCCCTCGTTTCCTCGTTGATCATGCGGACCAGAGCCATCAGTCGCTCTTCGCCGTGAACATGAATGACCTCCGGCAGCAGCGACACGAGAAGAGCTTTGTCATCCGAGCCGAAAGCACAGTGTCCGACCAGAGCCTTGATCTCTGCCGGTGCTTCGGGGTCGCCCAGGCGAAAGACACCGGGGCTGGTCTCCAGACGCTGAGCAAGGGCGCCGCGCGGCGGCGGTTCCATACTGCTCATGGTGAACGAGAAGATCTTCGGGACCAGGACGAAGTCGCCAGCGGTCAGCATCATTGGATCGCGACCGGCAATGGTCATCAGGCAGCGTCCTTCGACGACCGCACAGTAGAAGGGGCTTCCAAGCTCTGTCCGCTCAACCAGCCATTGGCCACCGCCCGTCACCAGCTTTGAGATCGACGGGCTTGGCTTGAGTAGCGAAACAACTTCGGCAACCGGATCGGTCATCATTCGGACTTCCGCTAAACACTTTTGGACATATGCATATAGCAGGTCCGGGTGATTAGGTCCATCTTCAGCTCAGTCAAATGTCAGGAGACGGAACATGCCAAAGATCCTCATCACCGGTTGCTCGTCCGGTTTCGGCCTCGCCATCGCACAGAAATTCTTGAACGCCGGATGGGACGTGGTCGCGACCATGCGCACGCCGCGAAACGACTTGCTTCCGCCGAACGACCGGCTCGAAGTCCTGCCGCTCGATGTCACGAACCCGGATAGTATCGCGAAGGCGATCGGAGCCGCCGGCACGATCGATGCTCTGGTCAACAATGCCGGCGTCGGCATGCTCAATGTGCTTGAAGGTACGGAGATGTCGAAGATCCGGGAGCTGTTCGAAACCAACGTCTTCGGTGCGATGGCGATGACCAAAGCCGTTCTCCCGCAGATGCGGGCCCGTCGCTCAGGCGTCATCGTCAACGTCAGTTCCGCCGTCACGATAAGGCCGCTGCCAGCACTTGCGGTCTATAGCGCCAGCAAGGCGGCCCTCAACGCCTTCACGGAGAGCCTCGCGCTCGAGGCGGCTCTGTTCGGCATCCGCGCCAAGCTTGTCCTGCCTGGCTCGGCGCCGACGACCGGCTTCGGCAAGAATGCTGTCTCGCGCATGGGCATGGAAATTCCCGAGCCATATACCGCCTTCGTCCAGGACTACATGACGAAGCTGCGTTCGGGCACTGAGGTTACGACGGCGGAGGCGGTTGCAGAGGCCGTCTGGAGGTCTGTGACAGAGAACGACGCGCCGATGAAAATCCCTGCCGGCACTGATGCGGAAACCGCGTTCCGCGAAGCGGATCATTTGCTCGTCTAAACATCATCATCCGAAATCCACCTTTGAAGGTCCAGACCCATGAACAATCTGATCAATCTCGCGAAGCATATTCCGACGCCTGAAGCCACTCTCACTGTGGCCTACACGCCAATCCGTCTTCCGATGCCAGGGCACCAGCCGCTTGAACTGCGACTGACCGCGCCGGCAAACGGCGACAAGCTGCCGATCGTGCTGCTGTCGCATGGCTACGGTCCATCCAACTATATCCCGTCAAAGGACGGCTACGCTCCCCTTGTCCAGTTCTGGGCGGAGAGGGGATTCGTCGTCATCCAGCCGACGCATGCGAGTTCGCGGGTCGGCGGCCTACCATCGGACTCACCCGGCGCACCGTTCTTCTGGCGCGAGCGTGTCGAGGAGATGAAGGCTATCCTTGACCAGTTGCCGGAGATCGAACGGCAGGCTCCGGGCGTTGCTGGGCGGATGGATCATTCACGCATCGGCGCGGCCGGCCATTCCTTTGGCGGCCACACCGTCGGGCTCCTGCTCGGCGCGCAGGTGGATCGCGAGGATTTTTCCGATCCACGCATCACAGCCGGCGTTCTCCTGGCAACGCCGGGACGCGGCGGCAAGGACATGACGCCCGAGAGTGCTGCACGGTTTCCGTTCTTCGAGGTCGACTTCTCGACGCTCTCGACACGTAGCGTGGTCGTTTGCGGTGACATGGACAATCCGCATTTTACAACTCGCGGGCCTGAATGGCATGCGGATGCGTTCCACGATGCGCCGGGCGCCGAGGCGATGGTGATGATGCACGGCGTCGGACATGGCCTTGGCGGGATCGCGGCGCTCGATGCGAAGGAGACAGAGACTGAAGCACCAGACGTACTGGAAGCGACACGGCGTCTGACGCTCGCCTGGCTGCAGACGGCACTCGGGGCGGACGAGGGGGCTTGGCCGCGAGCTCGTCTTTCGCTTGAGCGTGAAGCGGCATCACTTGCGACGGTCACAGAGAAGCAGCTCTAGCCGCCGAGGCAAATCGGTAGGTTTGAAGCCGCGGCACGTTATAAATCACCGGGCGCCACGTGCGGGCGCTCAATGCAATCTGTGGCAACCGTCGATAGGGTGCTGTCACGTTGTTGGTGACTTAACGGTTGACGGATAACCGGACGTGATGAGCGCGCCAACCATCAGCTACAAGAACCACCGTTTCCCACCGCAGATCATCGCCCATGCGGTCTGGCTGTATTTCCGGTTTCCGTTAAGCCTGAGGCTGGCGGAAGAAATGCCGCTGGAGCGCGGGATAGTCGTGTTCTACGAACCGATCCGGCGCTGGGGCCGCAAATTCAGTGCGGCCTACGCAAAGCGACTACGCAGAAAGAGGCCGTCGGGTAAGGATACCTGGCATCTGGAGGAGGTGGTCGTGACGATCGCCGGTCGAAAACACTGGCTTTGGCGAGCCGTCGACCAAGATCGATATGTTCTCGACGAAATCGTACAGGTTCGTCGCGGCACCAAGGCTGCCAAACGATTGTTGGTCAGACTGCTGAAGAAGCAAGGCTTGGCGCCAAAGAGGATGATCACCGAGTAACTGCGCTCATACGGGCGGCAAAGCCAGATGTGATGCCGGCCGTTGAACATGGATCACACAAAGGCCTCAACAACTGTGACGCGTGCCATCTCGTGCAGGGACATCAGTGGTGAGATCGTTGATGTTCTGTCCTATCTGTCCTGGATGCGGACGGCGGCGAAACACGATACTTCTACGAAGATCGTTTGGGCACATCATGGCTACTTGCGAGACAGGGCAATGGTTCGTCCATCGATACCCTGAATTAAGACAGTTCTGGCCCATCAGTCTGAATTCAGCATTGTCCCGCCTTGCCGCCGACCTATGTGAGGCGACCACTGAGATATATTCAAGGGATAAGGACCACCCCTTTGCAGGAGCGATCATCCAGAAATGGCGGTCCTCCTCATTTTCTGGGGGCGGCTCCAAAATGTTCCGCCGGCGAAACTAGTGGACAGGCCGGGGGAGCAGCCAATTTCGACATGAACATGCATCTTGCTATGGAAAGAAGGCTCCGGCGGAAATTTGGCACTCTGAATACCCCCTAGATTTGTAGACGCCTTCTTTCCAAATTTTGAGGCAGGAAGAGCATCAAGCAGCGCCGAATTTACCCGCGGCTGGTGGCCAACCTACGAGGGTTAGCGGTGCCAAGCGTCGAATACAAAGGTCATTCGCGCCCCATCGGGAACACCAGATCCCTCGGCGGCGAGCGCGATGCAACTTGGATCAGGTGGGGTATGCCACTTCCCAGAAGGCCCTCCTCAAGGCGGCGACGGAGCGAGCCGACAAGCTTCGAGGCAAAAGGGCAAGCAGTTCGATTTAACGAGCTGCTGAAGGTGGCCAGACAGCGGCACCACCAACATCCGCAACACCAACAGCCACCGTTGCAGGCGGTGGCTCGGGAGCAACACCGACAGTCATTCGCCGCTATAGATCGTTCGATCTATGTCACGGACATTTCACGCGAAATACCCTCTGTGTTTGCTAAAAAGACGTCGCCAAACAGACTGTTGGCGGGTCGGACGGGAAAAACGGCCTGACCCGCCCTTATACATTGAGAGGCCGGAGCGTCTGTTATGATGCTCCGGCCTCGTTTGTCATTGGGGTGATCGCAACACCGCAATGGCTGAGGGCAAAGCGGTTGGGCTTGGCCGCCCTGAACCTTCG